>Ga0194121_10001733_pt1 | contig 36014 bp, 39 predicted proteins | sample TA2MahCa50mmetaG_FD_148609 | JGI IMG/M metagenome (GOLD analysis project Ga0194121, IMG submission 148609) | Freshwater microbial communities from Lake Tanganyika, Tanzania - TA2015020 Mahale Deep Cast 50m | ecosystem: Environmental > Aquatic > Freshwater > Lake | place: Tanzania: Lake...
GCCCGGCGCTATGCCAGCGTGCACCACGACGAAGCCGTCGCCGCCCGAGCCTTGGCGTCGGCGCTGCGGATGGTGCGATGAGCGTGCCGTTCGCTCTGCTGCGCCATGCCGCCACCGAGTGGAACGCGGCGCGTCGCCTGCAGGGTCTCACCGACACGCCGCTCAGCGCGGTCGGCGAGGCGGCGGCACGGCAATGGCGACTGCCGCCGCCTGCCGACCGTTGGCGGCGGGTCAGCAGCCCGCTGCAGCGTGCCCGCCGCACCGCCGAGCTGTTGCAGCCATCGGCCGCGGTCACCACCGACTGGTCGTTGCGCGAGATGAGCTTCGGCGTCTGGGAAGGGCGCACGGTCGGCGAGCTGCGGGCGACGCTCGGCCGGGCGTTCACCGACGAGGAGGACAAGGGCATCGACTTCCAGCCCCCCGGCGGCGAGTCGCCGCGCGCCGTGATCGGCCGGCTCAGCCGATGGGCGGCCTCGTTGGCTTCGGCCGGCGAGCCCGTGGTGGCGGTGTCGCACAAAGCGGCCATCCGCGCCGCGCTGGCGCTGGCGACGGGTTGGGACATGACCGGCCGTCCGCCGCATCGCCTCGACTGGCATTGCCTGCATTTCTTCTCGGCTGGCCGTGACGGCGGACTTGCCGTCGATCGGCTGAACGTGCCGCTGACGGGCGACCGATGAGCCGGCGCGTCCTCTTCTACGTGCAGCATCTTCTCGGCATCGGCCATCTCCGCCGCGCGGCGGCTCTGGCGCGCGCCTTGTCGGCGGCCGGCTTCGATGTCCTGCTGGTGTCGGGCGGCGCTCCGGTCGAGGGGCTGGCCCTGGACGGCGTGCGCCTGCATCAGCTGCCGCCGCTGCGCGCCGCCGATCGGGGCCTACGCGACTTGGCGCGCCTCGACGGCACGCCGGTCGACCGGCCCTTCGAGCAGCGGCGCAACGCGATGCTGCTCGATCTGCTGCGCAGCGAACGGCCCGACATCGTGCTCACCGAGCAGTTTCCCTTCGGCCGCACGCGCCTGCGTTTCGAGCTGCTGCCCCTGGTGGAGGCGGCCCGCGCGCAAGCCAACCGGCCGCTGATCGCCTGCTCGGTGCGCGACGTCGTGCGGCGGGCGTCGGCCGAGCGCGAGGCCGAGACCGAGCGAATCCTGGACCGCTGGTTCGACGCGGTGCTGATCCATGGCGATCCGAACCTCGTATCCTTCGACAGGAGTTTCACCGGTTGGCGACGCATCGAAGCGCGCTGCCACTACACCGGCTACGTGGCGGAGCGCGACCTGGCGCAAGGTCGGCAAGTCATGGCTGGCAAGGATGAAGTCATCGTGTCGGTGGGCGGCGGCGCCGTCGGCGGCCCCCTGCTCGAGGCGGCGTCGGCCGCGCGGACGATGTCGGTGCTGGCCGATCGGACGTGGCGGTTGCTGGTCGGCGCGAACTTGCCGCCGGCCGAGCGCGAATCGTTGGTGGCGGGAGATGGCGTGGTGATCGAGCCGGCGCGCGCGGATTTCCCGGCCCTGCTGCGCAACGCCGCGCTGTCGATCTCGCAGGCCGGCTACAACACCACATTGGAGACGCTGTGCTGCTCGGATCGGGCCGTGCTTGTGCCGTTCGGCACCGCGCGCGAGACCGAACAGACCGATCGTGCGACGGCGCTGGCCGAGCGCGGCATGGTGGCGATGGTGCCGCCCGGCGCGTTGACGCCGCGGGCGCTCGCCGACGCCGTGGCCCGCGCCATGGCCGGGCGCTCGCTCAGGAGCTTCCCGCCGTGCAATGCCGACGGTGGGCCGACGACCGCGGCTGTGCTGCACCGGCTGTTGGCGCGATGAGCACGTGGCAAGACCTCGCGGCCGAGGCGGCGCGCTGGCAAGCGGCCGGACGCATCGCCGATCTGTGGTGGCGCGACGACGATGCCGTCGATGCAAGCCCCGCGTTGGAGCGGCTGCTCGCCCTTCGCCACGAGGCTGGTGTGCCGCTGGCGCTGGCGGTCGTTCCGGCGCAGGCGACCACGGCACTGGCCGAACGCCTGGGCGACGAGCATGGCGTCGATGTGCTGCAGCACGGCTACGCTCACACCAATCATGCGGTGCCGCCCGACAAGAAGATCGAGCTCGGCCTGCAGCGCCCCGCCATGCTGGTGCTGGGCGAGCTCGGCACCGGCCGGCTGGCGCTCGAGCAGCTGTTCGGCGCCCGCCCGCTCGCCGTGCTGGTGCCGCCCTGGAATCGCATTGCCTCTGCGCTCGTGCCGGCTCTGCCCGAGATCGGGTTCAGCGGCCTGTCGACTTTCGGCCCACGGCAGCGGGTGCATCCCGTGAGGGGGCTTCTTGCCGTCAATACCCATGTCGACCTGATCGACTGGAAGGCCGGACGAGGCTTTGTCGGCGAGGCGGCCGTCCTCGGCGCGCTCGTCTCGGCGCTCGCCCGGGCCCACGCAACTCACGAACCCGTGGGCATTCTCAGCCACCATCTTGCGATGGACGCCGGGGCGTGGGATTTCCTAAGGTCGATGTGGCACAAAGTGACGGAAATGCCGGGACTTCGCGTCCGGGCGGCGCGCGACTTGTTTGATTGTCCAAGGGAGGGACGCGGGTGAGTTCGGCCGATCTGCGCTATCCGCGGCAGACCCTGTGGGCCGACTATATGCGCGCCACGGCCGGCGTGTTGCTGTGCAGCGCGCCGTTACTGTTGCTCGAAGTCAACCGCTGGCTGGCCCTGATCCTGGCGCTGGGCTTCCTGTTGTTCGCGCTGTTCCTAGTGCGCACCGCGCTACGTCACCGCACGAGATACGTCCTCAGTGCCGATACGCTCTGCGCCGACGGCCCGGCCGGCACTCTGATCGAATGGAGCCGTCTCGATCGCCTGAAGCTCAGCTACTTTTCGACCAAGCGCGACCGCACCGACGGCTGGATGCAGCTCAGCATCGGTTCGGCCGGCGGCCGCGCGGTGAAGATCGACTCCTCGCTCGACGGCTTTCACGACATCGTCGAGCGTGCAGCACGCGCCGCCGAGGCGATCGGCCTGCCGATGAGCGACGCGACTCGCGCCAATCTGAGGGCGATGGGCATCACGGTGACCGGCCAGGAACAGACGGTATGAAAGAACTGCTGCGCGTCGAGAACCTGACGGTCGATTTCGGCATCCACGAGGGCACGCTGCGGGCCGTCGATCACGTGTCGTTCACCATCCCGCCCGGCGGCACCGTGGCCCTGGTCGGCGAATCCGGCTCGGGCAAGTCGGTGTGCAGCCAGGCCATCATGGGTCTGCTGCCGCGCACCGCCACCATCTCGTCCGGCGCGATCCTCTTCGACGACCCGCGAAACAAGGCCGAGCCGGTCGACATCGCCAGGCTCGATCGTTCGGGGCCGGACATGCGGGCCATCCGCGGCGGCGCCATCTCGATCATCTTCCAGGAGCCGATGACGTCGTTGTCGGCGTTGCACACTGTCGGCGACCAGATCGGTGAGGCGGTCGAGCTGCACGGCGGCAGCCGGCTCAGCGAAATCCACCGGCTGGGCGATCAGATCGTCGAGGCTGCGCAATACGCCGGCCGCAAGCTGTCGCGGCCCGAGATCGAGACGCTGACCGAAAGCATGCTGCGCATGGTCGGCTTCCCCGACCCCAAGCGCGCCTTGCGGACCTATCCCTTCGAGCTGTCGGGCGGCCTGCGTCAGCGGGCCATGATCGCCATGGCGTTGGTTTGTCGTCCGGCCCTCCTGATCGCCGACGAGCCGACCACGGCGCTGGACGTGACCATCCAGGCCCAGATCCTGCGGCTCATCAAGGATCTGCAGGCCGAGCTCGGCATGGCGCTCCTGATGATCACCCACGATCTCGGCGTGGTCGCCAACGTCGCCAACGATGTCGTCGTCATGTATCGCGGCAAGGTCGTGGAGTCCGGCGATCTGCGCGACATCTTCCGCGATCCGCAGCATCCTTATCTCAGGGCCCTGCTGCACGCCGTGCCTCGGTTCGACATGGCGCCCGACGAGCGGCTGATGCCGATCCGCGAGATCAAGGCGGCGACGGGCCATCTCCTGACGGAGAAGGCGGTGTCGCAGCCCACCGCCACCTTCAATCCCGACGCGCCGGTGCTGAAGGTTCGGCATCTGTCCAAGACCTTCCGCATCCGCAAGGCCGACACCCTGTTCGAGCAGCTGACCGGCGGCGGCACGACGCGCACGGTGCGCGCCGTCAACGACGTGAGCTTCGACGTCGAACGCGGCGAGTGCCTCGGCTTGGTCGGCGAGTCGGGTTGCGGCAAGACCACGCTCAGCAAGATTCTCATGCGCGGCATCTCGGCCGATCCGGCCGCGGCCGAATCCGACTACGGCGCGGGTCGCGTCGTCTTCGACGACTGGGGCCGCAAGATCGACGTGCTGTCGCTGCAAGGCGCCGAGCTCGACCGCTTCCGCACCAAGCTGCAGTTCATCTTCCAGGATCCGTTCGGGTCGCTCAATCCGCGCATGACCGTGTACGACATCCTGGTCGAGCCGCTGATCATCCACGGCATCGGCGACGACGCCTATCGCCGCGAGATGGTGAGCGAGCTGATGGAGATGGTCGGTCTCGATCGTCGCCATCTCAGCCGCTATCCGCATTCCTTCTCCGGCGGCCAACGCCAGAGGATCGGCATCGCCCGGGCGCTGGCGCTGCGTCCCGACATGGTGATTTGCGACGAGCCGGTGTCGGCGCTCGACGTGTCGATCCAGGCGCAGATCCTCAATCTGTTGAAGGATCTGCAGAAGCAGTTGGGCCTCACCTATCTTTTCATCTCGCACAATCTTGCGGTGGTCGACTACATCGCCGACCGCATCGCCGTGATGTGCGCCGGCCGCTTGGTCGAGCTCGCGCCGTCGGGCGAGCTGTTCCGCAACCCCTTGCACCCTTACACCAAGGCTTTGCTTTCGGCGGTGCCCATACCCGATCCAGACGCGCGCCTCGATCTCGGCGCGCTGATGGAGGGCAAAGCCTCCGACCCCAAGGCATGGCCGGAGCCGTTCCGCGACAGCGGCGGCAGCGACGTGGTGTGGACCGAGGCCGGGCCGGGGCACTATGTCCGCCTGGCGCGGTCGGCCGGCAAGGGAGGGCTCTAGTCATGCTGCAGTTCGTCGTCCGCCGCGTGCTGCTGATGGTCCCCACCCTGTTCGTCATCAGCGCCCTGGTCTACTTCATCATCGACTTGCCGCCGGGTGACTGCGTGACGGCCCAGGTCGACGAGCTGCTGGCGCGCGGCGATCCCGACGCCATGCGCCGGGCCGACGAGCTGCGTCAGCTCTACAACCTCAACGATCCGCTGTGGCTGCGGTATCTCGACTGGGTGAGCGGCATCTTCCGCTGGGACTTCGGCCTGTCCTGTCAGGACACCGTTCCCGTGTCGTCGCTGATCGGCGAGCGGCTGGCGCTGACCATCGTCATGGAGGCGGCGACCATCGTCTTCATCTGGACGGTGTCGTTCGTCATCGGCGTCTATGCCGCCACCCATCAGTACAAGCTCGGCGACTACGTGGCGTCGTTCATCGGCTTCGTCGGCCTCGCCGTGCCGAACTTCCTGCTGGCGCTGGTGCTGCTCTACATCGGCAAGGTCTATTTCGGCCTGTCGATCGGCGGTCTGATGGATCCCGAATACATCGATCAGCCGATGTCGTGGGGCAAGGCCCGGTCGATCCTCGAGCATCTCGTCATTCCGGTGATCGTGATCGGCATGTCGGGCACCGCGGGCATGATCCGCCGCCTGCGTGCCAATCTGCTCGACGAGCTGCAGAAGCAGTACGTCGTCACCGGTCGCGCCAAGGGCTTGCCGCCGCTGCGGCTGCTGATCAAGTATCCTTTGCGCCACGCCATCAATCCGTTCGTGGCTGATATCGGCGGCCTGCTGCCCGATGTCATCTCGGGTTCGGTCATCGTGTCGGTGGTGCTGTCGCTGCCGACCACCGGGCCGATGCTGCTGGGCGCGCTCAAGACCCAGGACGTCAATCTTGCCGCCACCTTCCTGCTGTTCGTGGCGACGCTGACGGTGATCGGCATGCTGATCTCGGATCTGGCGCTGGCGGCGCTCGATCCGCGCATCCGCTTCGGCGCGACGTCGGAGAAGTGAGGCGGCCATGACCGATCAGACCCGGAACGACCGCGACCGCTCACCGCACTTCGTCAACAAGGAGCCGTGGGACCCCTACGTCGCCGAACGCCTGACAGCCGATCAGGAACGCTACTACATGGCCGGCCAGTGGAAGCTGATGTGGTGGCGGTTCCGCCGCCACCGGCCGGCCGTGGTCTCGGCGATCTTCCTGGCGCTGATCTACCTGTCGACCGTGATCAGCGAGTTCATCGCCCCCTACGACCTGCATACCCGCCACTCGGCCTACATCTTCGCTCCGCCGCAGCAGGTCCATTTCTTCCACGAGGGCGAGTTCATCGGCCCCTTCGTCTATGCGCTCAAGACCACGCGCGACATGCAGACCTTGCAGCGCATCTACACGCCGGACACGACCAAGCCGCAGAAGCTGCGCTTCTTCTGCTTGGGCGATCCCTACGAGTTCTGGTACCTGGTCGACGGTCGCTTCCATTTCGTATGCCCGCCGGAGGGCGGCCAGTTCTTCTGGCTGGGTACCGATCGGTTGGGTCGCGACATGTTCAGTCGCATCGTCTATGCCGCCCGTATCTCGCTCACCATCGGCATCTTCGGCATCGCGCTGTCGTTTGCCCTGGCGTTGGTTCTCGGCGGGTTGGCCGGCTACTACGGCGGCTGGGTCGACAATGTCGTCCAGCGCATCACCGAGATCATCAAGAGCTTCCCCCACCTGCCCTTGTGGTTGGCGCTGTCCGCCGCCCTGCCGGTGACCTGGTCGCCGCTGCTGGTCTATTTCGGCATCACCATCATCCTGGCCTTGCTCGATTGGCCGGGTCTGGGTCGCGCGGTGCGTTCCAAGCTGCTGTCGCTGCGCGAGGAGGACTACGCGTCCGCCGCCCAGATGATGGGCGCCAAGCCCGGCCGCATCATCGCCCGCCACCTGCTGCCCGGCTTCATGAGCCATCTCATCGCCTCGGCGACGCTCTCCATCCCCTCGATGATCCTGGCCGAAACGGCCTTGTCGTTCCTCGGCCTGGGCTTGCGCGCACCCATCACGTCATGGGGCGTGCTTTTGAACGAAGCCACCGACATCAACGTGGTGGCGGTGAACTGGTGGCTGATGTTCCCGGTGGTTCCGGTGATCCTGGTGATCCTCGCCTATCAGTTCATGGGCGACGGCATGCGCGACGCCGCCGATCCCTACGGCTGACGGCGCATCGGTTCTGCACGTCCCCGTTCGGGAAACGTCGCCAAGCTCCTGATATCGGCGGCGGAATCGCAAGTCTCTGCACGCTGCGGGTGTGATTAAAAAATCACACTTTGGCCACGTTTGCGTCTAGCGACAGCCACCGGCGACTTCCATCTTCGTCTGGTATCTCCCCCGAACGTGGTCCCCCCAAAGCCACGTTCTAGCCTCTTCGGAGGCGCTTAGGCCGTCTTCTCACTCTCCCCCGAGAAGACGGCCTTTTTCTTTTCGTCGTACTCGAGAGCAAACGCGCTGGTTACGACCGTAGTTCCACAGGGTATGACGCCTCGATGGCGTCCACTCCCCTCGAGGTCGAGGATCTCGGCTGTCGCCGCGGCGGCCGGCCGGTCTTCGAACGGCTGTCGTTCGCACTGGAGGCGGGCGAGCTGCTGGCTCTCACCGGCCGCAATGGTGCCGGCAAGACGACCTTGCTGCGCGCATTGGCGCTGCTGGTGCGGCCTGAGACCGGCGTCATCCGCTGGGCCGGCGTCGACGTCCAGGACGAGCCCGAGATATGGCGCGGGCGCTTGGCGTGGCTCGGCCATCTCGATGGTCTGAAGGGTGATCTCACCGTCGGGGAGAACTTGGTTGCCGCGCAAGGCTTGCGAGGCGGGCCGACGGCCGAGGACCGGTTGGACTTTGCGCTGGCTGCTTTCGACCTGAGCGGACTGGCGCGGCGGCTGGCCCGCACCTTGTCGGCCGGCCAGAGGCGACGCGTGGCGCTTGCCCGCGTGCTGGCGAGCCAGGCGCCGATATGGCTGCTCGACGAGCCTCTGAATGCGCTCGACGCGCCCGCCCAGCGGTCCTTTCACGAAGCTCTCCGTCGGCATCTGGCAAGCGGCGGGCGGGCCCTGGCGGCGACGCATGCTGACATTGGCGTGCCGGGCGTCCGTACGCTCGCGCTCGGCATGGGCTTCGCATGACCGGCTTTGCCGCCCTGCTGATGCGCGATCTGCGACTAGCCTGGCGCCGGCCGGGCGATGCCGCGGTCGTGCTCGCCTTCTACGTCGTTGCCGTTGCGCTGTTCCCCCTGGGTGTCGGCCCCGAGGCCAACATCCTCGCGCGCATCGCGGCAGGTGTGCTGTGGTGCACGGCCTTGTTTGCCTCGCTGCTGTCGCTCGATCGAATGTTCGCCACCGACTTCGAGGACGGTTCGCTCGACCTGCTCCTGCTCGCGCCGTGGCCGCTCGAACTTGGCGTCCTGGCCAAGTGCGCGGCTCACTGGATTGTGACCGGCTTGCCGCTCGCCGTTCTCGCGCCCGTCTTGGGCGTGGCTTTCGGCCTCGAGCCGGCCAGCCTGGCGGCCCTTGCGGCAACCCTGCTGGTGGGAACACCGACCCTGTCCCTGATCGGCGGGTTGGCGGCGGCGCTCACGCTGGGCGCGCGTCGGGGCGGCGCTTTGCTGGCCTTGTTGGCCCTGCCGCTTTGCGTGCCGACCCTGATCTTCGGTGCCGGCGCCATCGAAGCGCAAGCCACTGGCGAGGCCTTTGCCGGCCATCTCGCCATTCTGGCGGCGCTGGCCTTGGTCGCCTTGGCGACCACACCGTGGGCCATCGCCGCCGCCTTGCGGCAAGCCGGCGAATAGACAAAAACGGACGGGCACGGACGAGAACAGCCATGGCCGATTTGCACTTCCTCGCCAACCCGGCGCGTTTTCGGCGTTTCAGCCAGCGCGTGCTGCCGGGCCTCACCTTCGCCACCGTGCTGGCGTTCGGCGTCGGCCTGTGGCTCGCGCTGGTGCAGGCGCCGCCCGACTATCAGCAGGGTGAGACCGTGCGCATCATGTTCGTGCACGTCCCTTCGGCCTGGTTGTCCATGGTGGGCTATGCCCTGCTGGCGGCGTTGGGCGCCTCGCTGCTGGTGTGGCGCCATCCGCTCGCCGCCCTGATGGCGCGGGCGGCGGCGCCGGTCGGCGCCTGCTTCGCCGTGATCTGCCTGCTCACCGGCTCGTTGTGGGGGCGGCCGATGTGGGGCACTTACTGGGTGTGGGACGCCCGTCTCACGTCGATGTTGCTGCTGTTCTTCCTCTATCTCGGCCACATCGCGCTCAGCCGCGCCTACGACGACCCCGACCGCGGCGACCGCGCCGCCGCCATCCTGGCGCTGGTCGGCGTGATCAACCTGCCGATCATCAAATTCTCGGTCGACTGGTGGAACACGCTGCACCAGCCGGCCTCGGTCACCCGCCTGGACGGGCCGGCTATCCATTCCTCGATCCTGATCCCGCTGCTTTGGATGGCGGCTTCGTTCCTGATGCTGTTCATCCTGCTGGTGTTGCTGCGCACCGAAACCGAAATCGATCGCCGACGGCTCGAAGCGGCCGATCAGCCGCTCTGATCTCCGGCGCGGTATTCACGACGGCTATCGGCCGACAGGCCGATCTCGTGCGGCATGAATGATCCGCAAGATCAGACCATCGTCCGGTTCGCCCGTCCGGCCGCCGCACCAGTATCTGGATCGCGCGTTCGTACAAGACCAGTCCCCGCGGGGACAGGAGAATACGTCTCACTGCACGCGCCCAGCTGCGCGCAGACCGGCACAGACCGTTGCGTCGACCAGTTCGCTCCATCGCGGCATCGATCTGGTCGATCTCATCGCATTCCGCCCCAGTGTCTGACAGGCGCTCACACGAGCTGGTGAGGTGACCGAATTGCCGCCTTCTCCCCGCCGCGCACTTCGGCTAAGCCACCACCATGAGCCATGCGGTCTTCATCTGGGCGTCGTACGCCGTGGCGCTGGTCGCCTTGGGCGGGTTGGTGATCGCAAGCCTTGCTGCGCGTCGGCGCGTCCGTCGGGAGCTGGCCGCGCGCGGCTTGGATCGGCCGCGAGACCGCAGGATCAAGGACGCCAGCGCGTGACCCCCAAGCGCAAGCGTTTGTGGCTGCTGGTCGGTTCGCTCGGCGTGCTGGGCGTCGCGGCGGCGTTGGTCTTGACGGCGCTGAACGACAATCTCGTCTTCTTCTATTCGCCGACTCAAGTGGCGGAGAAGACCATCCCAGCCGACCGCCGCTTCCGGCTCGGCGGCCTGGTCGAGGCCGGCAGCGTCAAGAAGGCCGGCCAGGAAGTGCGCTTCACCGTCACCGACACGCACAAGACCGTCGCCGTCGTCTATCGTGGCCTGCTGCCCGACCTCTTCCGTGAAGGCCAGGGCGTGGTGGCCGAGGGCTCGCTCGGTCCCGATGGCGTGTTCGTGGCCCGCGAAGTGCTGGCCAAGCACGACGAGAACTACATGCCGCCCGAGGTCGCCAAGGCGATCAAGGAAGCCGGACAATGGAAAGAGCGCAAATGATGCGAAGCATCGTTTGCGCTGGCCGGCGACCCTCGCTCACTTCGTTCGCTGCGGGCGCAACATGATCCCCGAGCTGGGCCACTTCGCGCTGATCCTGGCGCTCGTGGTGGCGCTGGTGCAGGGCACGCTGCCGCTGGTCGGCGCCGCCAAAGGCGACGACAGGCTGATGGCGTTGGGCAGCACGGCTGCCCTCACACAGGCGCTGCTCGTGCTCATCGCCTTCGCCGCCCTGACGCAAGCCTACGTGACGTCCGACTTCTCCGTGGTCAACGTCGTGGCCAACTCCCATTCGGCCAAGCCGCTGGTCTACAAGATCACCGGCGTTTGGGGGAACCACGAGGGCTCGATGCTGCTGTGGGCCCTCATCCTCGCCTTGTTCGGCGCCGCCGTGGCGATCTTCGGCGCCAACCTGCCCGACACGCTGCGCGCCCGCGTGCTCGCCATCCAGGCATTGATCGGCACGGGCTTCCTCGCCTTCCTGCTGTTCACCTCCAATCCCTTCGAGCGGCTGTCGCCGGCGCCGCCCGACGGCAACGGGCTGAATCCGCTGCTGCAAGACCCTGGCCTCGCCTTCCATCCGCCGCTGCTCTATCTCGGCTATGTCGGCTTCTCGGTGACCTACGCCTTCGCCATCGCGGCCCTGCTCGAGGGACGCGTCGACCCGGCCTGGGCGCGCTGGGTGCGCCCCTGGACGCTGGCGGCGTGGTGCTTCCTCACGCTCGGCATCGCCCTAGGCTCGTGGTGGGCCTACTACATACTCGGTTGGGGCGGCTTCTGGTTCTGGGATCCGGTTGAGAATGCCTCGCTGATGCCGTGGCTCGCCGGCACGGCGCTCTTGCATTCGGCGATCGTCGTCGAGAAGCGCGACGCGCTGAAGAGCTGGACCGTCCTGCTCGCCATCCTCGCCTTCTCGCTGTCGCTGCTCGGCACCTTCCTGGTGCGCTCCGGCGTGCTCACTTCGGTGCATGCCTTCGCCCAGGATCCGGCCCGCGGCCTCTACATCCTGGGCTTCCTGATCGCTGTCACCGGCGGCGGCCTGGCGCTCTATGCCTGGCGGGCGCCGAAGCTGTCGCCCGGCGGTCTGTTCCAGCCGGTCAGCCGCGAAGGCGCGCTGATCCTGAACAATCTGTTGCTGTGCACGCTCGCCGTCACGGTGTTGCTGGGCACGCTCTATCCGCTGTTTCTCGATCTGCTGACCGGCAACAAGGTGTCGGTCGGCCCGCCCTTCTTCAACGCCACTTTCGTGCCATTGTGCGCGCCGCTGTTCGCCGCCCTCTGTGTCGGTCCGTTCCTGGGTTGGAAGCGTGCCGAGCTGTGGCCGGCGCTGACGCAACTTCGCCTGGCCTTTTTCGTGTCCGTCGCGGCCGCCGTCGTTGCCGCCGCTGTCGTCGACAGCCGCTCGACCCTGGCGGCCGTGGCCTTCGGTTTCGGCGTCTGGCTGATCGTCGGCAGTATTGTCGAGTTTGCCTCGCGCATCCGGCTTGCTCGCGTGCCATGGCCGGAAAGCCTGCGCCGCCTGCGCGCCACACCGCGCGCCGCGATCGGCATGACCATTGCGCATGGAGCGCTGGGGTTCGTCGTGCTGGGATCGGTGGCGACCGGCGCCTGGCATCTCGAGGTGATCGAGACCCTCAAACCCGGCGAGAAGACGCACATCGCGGGCTACGACGTCACCCTCCAACGCGTCGAAAACGTGCAGGGGCCCAACTATGTCGCCGAGCGGGCGACCCTGGCGGTGACCACCGGCGGTCGTCCGTTCACCACCTTGCAGCCCGAGCGTCGGCTGTTCGTGGTCCAGCGCCGCCAGATCGCCGAGACCGCGATCCAGACCAACCTGTTGCGCGACCTCTACGCCACGCTGGGCGAAGGCGATCCCAACACCGGCTGGGTGATCCGGCTTTACCTCAACCCCCTGGCGCCGTGGATTTGGCTCGGCGCGGCATTGTGCGCCTTGGGCGGCTTCGTGTCCTTGAGCGACCGCAGGCTGCGAATCGGCGCACCGACGCGGTTCAGGGCGCGGACTGCCGGTCCCGGCATGACGGGCGGAACCCGGGGTCCGCGCTCGGCATGACTCGCCGGCTCCTGTTCCTTCTGCCGCTGGCCAGCCTGGCCCTGATGGCGGGGTTTTTCGCCTGGTCGCTGATGGCCGGCCGCGACCCCGCGGCGATCGGCTCGGTGATGGTCGGCCGGCCGGCGCCGCGGCTCGACCTGCGCGCGCTGCGCGACGGCGACAAGCCGCTCACCGATGCGCTGTTGCGCAGCGGCAAGCCGGTGATCGTGAATTTCTTCGCGAGCTGGTGCACGCCTTGCCTTGCCGAGCATCCGCTGTTTACCCGCCTTGCCCAGCGCGACGGCGCGGTGATCGTCGGCATCGCCTGGAAGAACAAGCCGGAGGAGGCGCGCGCTTGGCTCGCCAAGCTCGGCGATCCCTACCTCTATGCCGGCCTCGACTTCGATGGAAAGACCGGCCTCGACTGGGGCCTGAGCGGTGTGCCCGAGACCTATCTGATCGATGGCACGGGGATCGTGCGCTATCACTTCCGTGGGCCCGTCACCGAGAAGGACGTGACGGACGTGATCATTCCGTTCCTGAAAGCAAAGCAATGATCGCGCCGGCCATCCCAGACCGCGTCGGACGGCGATGGGTTGCGTTGGCGATGGCCGTCCTGATGCTTGCGACGAGCCCGTCCGTCGCGGTCGAACCGTCGGAGATGCTGAAGGATCCGGCACTCGAGGCGCGCGCGCGCGCGATCGGCCAGGCGCTGCGCTGCGTGGTCTGCCAGAACCAGTCGATCGACGATTCCGCGGCCGAAGTGGCGCGCGACATGCGGCGCGCCGTGCGCGAACGACTGGCCGCCGGTGATAGCAACAACCAGGTGTTCGACTACATGGTGGCGCGCTACGGCGACTACGTGTTGCTGAAGCCGCCCTTCAAGGCCGGCACGTTGCTGCTTTGGCTGGGTGCGCCGCTGGTGCTGCTGGTCGCCTCGGCCGCCATCCTGGTCGCGGTGCGGCAGCGACGGGTCGCGGCGCCGCCGCCGCCGCTCAGTGAGCGGGAGCGCGAACGGCTGCGCTCCCTGCTCGGCGGCTGACCGTCGTGCTGGAGTTCCTTCTTGCCCTGCTGACGACCGCGACGGTCGGTGCGCTGCTCGTGCCGTTCCTGCGCGCGTCGGTGACCTCGACCGATCGCCTCGAGGGCGAGCTCGCGATCTACCGCGACCAGCTCGACGAGATCGAGCGCGAGCGCGCAGCCGGCAGCCTGGGCGATGCCGATGCCGCGGCCGCGCGACTGGAGATCGAGCGCCGCGTCCTGGCTGCCGCCGATGCCGCCCAGCCCATCGCCAGTGCCGCGTCGAGCCTGCATCGCCTGCTGCCGCCGGCGCTTGCGCTCGCCATTCCGCTTCTGGCGCTGGGCGTCTACTTGAAGATCGGCCACCCCGGCCTGCCGGCCGCGCCCTTCGCCGAGGCGACACGACCGCCGGCCGATCGCTCGATCGACGTGCCGCGTCTGGTGGCCGAAGCGCGCGCCAAGGCGGCAGCCCAGCCGGACGATCACGACGCCCAGTCGGCGCTCGGCGAGGCACTCACCCTGGAGGCCGACGGAACGGTGACGCCAGCCGCTATCGCGGCCTTCAACAAGGCGCTGGCCCTTCAGCCCGGCGATGCGCGCGCCCTCTACTATCTCGGGCTGCACGAGGCTCAGGCAGGCGACAGCGCGGCGGCGTTGCGGCGCTGGCGGGACCTCGAAGCCAAGAGCCCGGCCGGCGCGCCCTACCTGCCCGTGTTGCGGGCCGAGATCGCCCGCGTGGCGCGTGCCGCCGGCATTCCTGCCGATTCGGCGATGCCTCAGCCCACGCGCGAGCAGCAGGAGGCGATGGCGACGCTGACGCCCGAACAACGCCAGCAGGCGATCCGCGGCATGGTCGACGGCCTGGCGGCGCGCCTCAAGGACAACCCGCAGGATCGCGGCGGTTGGCTCAGGCTCGCCAACGCCTGGAAGGTCCTCGGCGAGCATGCCGGTGCCGTCGATGCCTATTCCCAGGCCGACGCCCTGGCGCCGGTCGACGACCGTCTGCTCGCCGATTGGGCCGAGGCGCATGTCCGTGGGCTGAAACCCGGCGAGGCGCCGTCACCACCGGCCGTTGCCGTGCTCGAGCGGCTGGAGAAGGCCGATCCGCGCAACGGGCTCGCGCTGTTCTACCTCGGTGCCGCGTCCTTTGCCGCCGGCGACAAGAAAGCGGCGGCGGCGCGCTGGAAAACGCTGTTGGCGATGCTGCCGCCCGACGCGCCCATCCGTGGCCTGCTGGAGCAACGCATCAAGGAGGCAGAGTAGCGTCACCGCGGTCGCGGCTGGCGTGGCACCTCTTCGCTCATCAGTTTGCCGGTGCGCGGATTGACCGGATGCAAGCTGCCGCATGCCGCGCAGTCCTGCGCGACATAGCGCTGCTCTGGCGGTTCCTCGGTCTCGAGGCGGCCCTGCACCGTCAGGCCGGTCGCAGGGCAGCGGAAAAGGAATGTGTGCACACGCTCATGAACCTATGTCGCAGCTGCTGGCGCCTTGATCTGGCGCAAGGCAGCCTACGCCGCTGGCGCATCGACAACATTTCGTCCGACAGGCAGAATATCGCCATGGGTAGCTTGGTTCGTCGTCTCGTGGCGTCGAGTGTGCTGGCGAGCACAATGTTGGCCACGACAGCACACGCTGCTTTGGATCGAGCCCAGTTCGAGGCGACCTTGGTCGCCGCACGCGACTATGCCGACGACCGCTCGCTGATCTTCTATTGTCTACGCGGTTCGGTTGAGACCGTGCCGTTCCTCTATGCCGGCTTGCAGGCCGATCTCGAGCAGGCTTTGCAGAAGATGAAAGCGGCCGGCGCAAGCAGCCGCCAGAGCGCGGAGATGGTCCAGGTCGTGCTGAGCAACGTCCGCTTTTGTCCGCGCGACGCCAAGGACGACACGCTGGAGCGGCGCTGCATCACCAAGGATGTCGAGCGCAGCCGGGCGGAAGTGAAAGGCGTCAGCATGCCGTTGTTCCTGCGACCGCCCTTCGACAAGTTCGGCAAGTAGTCGGATCGCACAAGTCAGCTACGCCCGGCATGCAGGGGTTTGGCGGCAAGCCGGCTTGGATGACAACGCCGCCGCATGCTAAGGATTCACCGAGAGACAAAAGGCCTGAGTGCCCGACCACGGATCTGTGGTCGGGCTTTTTTTGTCTCTTGCTTCCGCCGCGCCGAGAGCCACCGGCGTGAATCATGCTAGGGTTGATGTCCTTTCGGAGGTTCCGATGCCCGACGCTCTCGCCCCCCGCTCGCCCGTCTTGCTCGATGCCGCCGCCGCGGCCGCGCTGGTGGCGTCTTACGGCGCCGTATCCAAGGGCGCGGCACTGAAGGATATCGGCCGCATCGATGGCCATATGCGCCGCTTCATCGGCCTATCGCCGATCTGCCTGGTCGCCACCGCCGACGCCTCGGGCAAGCAAGACGTGACGCCGCGCGGCGACCCGCCGGGCGCGTTCAAAGTGTTGGACGAGCACACCGTCGCGCTGGCCGACCGGCCGGGCAACAACCGGCTCGACACGTTGAAGAACCTTCTGGAGAATCCCGAGATCGCCCTGATCTTCCTGCTTCCCGGCGTCACCGAGACGGTGCGGATCGCCGGCACGGCGCGGCTGTCGGTCGATCCCGAGCTGCTCGCCTCGATGGCGGTGCAGGGCAAGACGCCCAAGTGTGCCGTCGTGATTTCGGTTCGGCAGGCCTACCTGCACTGCGCCAAGGCGCTGTTGCGTTCCAGGCTGTGGGAAGACGACTACGCCCAACCCAAAGGTAGCTTCCCGGTGATCAGCCGCATTATCGGCGATCAGTTGGGCCTGAGCGAAGAAGAGAAAAAAGCGGGCGAGGCGCGCACCGAGCGCGCCTATCGGGACGGGTTGTGGGCGCCTATACCGTAACCGGCCAACGCGCCCGCCAGATGCGGGTCGTGCCGGCGGACGTGCTGAAGCGTCTCTACGCCCGGTCCGACCGGCATGGCTTGGTGCAGACGGCGGGCCATCTGGCGCTGCTGGTGGCCGGCGGCTGGCTGGTGCTGGCGGCCAAGGATACCTGGTGGGTCGTGCCCGCTCTGCTGCTGCAGGGCATCTTCATCAACTCGCTGTTCGGCGCCATGCACGAATCGGTGCACTACGGCTCGTTCAAGACGCGCTGGCTGGCCGATCTTCTCGCCTTCTTCTCCGGCGCGGCGATCCTGAACAACGCCGCTTTCTATCGGCACTATCATCTGGCCCACCACCGCTACACGCAGGATCCCGAGCGCGATCCCGAGCTGATCACGTCGGGCACGCCGCGCACCTGGGGCCAGTACCTGTTTCGCGTCAGCTCCATCCCGTTCCTGCTGCTGCGCCTGCGCGACATCTTTCTGTTCCCGTTCGGCCATCGCGGCGATGTCGACTACATCCACCCCGCCGCCTGGCCGGAGGTACGGCGCTGGGGCCGCTGGCTGCTCGTCCTCTACGGCGCCTTGATCGTGGGCTCGATAGCGCTCGGAACGACGGTCGTGCTGTGGGTGTGGTTCATCCCGCTGTTGGTCGGCCTGCCGTTCCTGCGGCTGTACCTCCTGTGTGAGCACACGCTCTGCCCCAACTCCGACGACGGCTTCGCCAACACGCGCACGACCCTCAGCAACCCCATCGTGCGCTTCCTGATGTGGAACCTGCCCTATCACGCCGAGCATCACCTGTTTCCCAACATCGCCTTCCATAACCTGCCGGAGGCGCATCGCTATCTGCGGCCGCATTTGAAATACATCGCCAAGGGCTACATCCAGGTGCAGCGCGAGATCGCGCGAAGTCTGACGTGAGGACCAGTGAAGGCGTGTTCGAGTGCGGCGATCTCGCCTTGCAGCGCGGCGGCACGCTCGGGGGTGCGCGGATCGTCTACAAGACTTTCGGGACCTTGTCGGCCAAGCGCGACAACGTCATCGTCTATCCGACCAGCTACTCGGCGCATCACACCGACATCGAGTGGCTGGTCTCGGTCGAGCACTGCCTCGACCCCAGCCGTTACTTCATCGTCATCCCCAACATGTTCACCAACGGGCTGTCGTCCTCGCCGTCGAATACGCCGGGTGAGTTCCCAGAGGTGACGACCTACGACAACGTCATGCAGCAGCGCCGCCTGCTGGCCGAGCTGTTCGGCGTCGATCGGGTGAAGATGGTCTATGGCTGGTCGATGGGCGCCCAACAGGCTTATCACTGGGCGGCGCTGTTCGGCGAAGCTGTCGAGCGCATCGTCGTCAATTGCGGATCGGCCAAGACAGCGCCGCACAACTTCGTCTTCCTGGAAGGTGTGCGCAGCGCGGTCCAGGCAGCGCGCACGCCGCAGGACGGCCTGCGCGCGATGGGCCGCATCTATGCCGGCTGGGCGCTCAGCCAGACTTTCTATCGCCGCGAGATGTGGCGCGGGCTGGGGTTCAGCAGCCTCGAGGACTTCCTGGTGCGTTCCTGGGAAGCCGGTTTCCTGCGCCGCGATGCGCGCGATCTGATGGCCCAGCTCTGGACCTGGCAGAACGGCGACATCTCCGCCAACGATCTTTTTCGCGGCGACCTCGCGATGGCCCTGGCGGCGATCAAGGCCAAGGTCCTGCTGATGCCGTCGGCCACCGATCTCTACTTCCAGACCGACGACAATCGCGCCGAGCTGCCGCATCTCAAGCGCGGCAAGCTGGTCGAGATCCCTTCGCAATGGGGTCACCGCGCCGGCAATCCGCTCGCCAATCCCGAGGATGCGGCGTTCATCGACCGACAGGTGGAGGCATTGCTCGATGACTGACAACCTGCCCCGTGACGGCTTCGTGATCGTCGCCAAGCGCGACTGCCCGACCTGTGTGATGGTCGAGCCGGTCATGCGCAGCCTCGACCGCGCCGGGCCGCTCGCCGTGGTCAGCCAGGACGATCCGACGTTCCCGGCCGGCGTGCGCGCCGTGATCGACGATCATGACCTGGAACGCTCCTTCCATCTCAAGGTCGAGACCGTGCCGACGCTGATCCGCTTCAAGGACGGCCGCGAAGTGGAACGCACCGTGGGCTGGGATCGCAAGGAATGGACGCGGCTCGCCGGCGCAGCGGCGGTGGGTGATGGTCTGCCCGATTGGCAGCCGGGCTGCGGCTCCAAGAGCGTCGAGCCGGGCGTGCACGAAGCGCTGATCGCGCGCTATGGCGAGCCCGGCCTGAAGTCGCGGCAGATCTCGGTCGGCAACTGGGACGATCCGATCGAGGCCTGCTTCGAGCGCGGTTGGAGCGATGGCCTGCCGGTCGTGCCGCCGACCGACGAGCGCATCCTGCGCATGCTGGGCGGCACCGAACGCAAGCCCGACGAAGTGGTGGGCCTGATCCCGCCCAACCTGGCGCCGTGCACCGTCGAGAAGGTGGCGATCAACGCCGTGATGGCCGGCTGCAAGCCGGAATACATGCCGGTCGTGTTGGGCGTCCTGGAGGCGGCGCTCGATCCCTTGTTCGTGCTGCACGGGCTGTTGTGCACCACGCATTTCTCCGGCCCGCTGGTTATCATCAACGGCCCGATCGCCAGGGCGATCGGCATGAACAGCGGCATCAACGCGCTGGGCCAGGGCAATCGCGCCAACGCCACGATCGGCCGCGCCCTGCAGCTGATCGTCCGCAATGTCGGCGGCGGCCTGCCCGGCGCCATCGATCGCGCGACCCTGGGCAATCCCGGCAAGTACACTTTCTGCTTTGCCGAGGATGAGTCCGATCCCGTTTGGGAGCCCTTGTCGGTGCGCCGTGGCATCGCGCCGGGCAAGAGCGCCGTCACGCTGTTCCACGGCGAGGGCGTGCACGGTTTCATCGACCAGAAGTCGCGAACGCCCGAGGAATTGGTGCGCTCGCTCGCGCTGGGCCTGTTCGGCGTCGGCCACCCCAAATTGTGCGATGCCGGCAATGCCGTGCTGGTGCTGACGCCCGAACACTACAAGATCTTCAAGGACGGCGGCTGGGATCGGCGCCGCATCGAGAACGAGCTGTACCTCGCCTTGAAACGGCCCGGACGCGACCTGGTGTGGGGCGCGCAAGGCGTCGCCGAGGGCCTGCCGCCCAAATATGCCGACCAGATCGTCGACAAATTCCAGCCCGATGGCGTGCTGATCGTTCGCGCCGGCGGTGAGGCCGGGCTATTCTCGGCCATCATCGGCGGCTGGCCGGGCCAGCGCGTGCGCGAGGAATGCCAGGCCGTTACCAGGGAGATTCGCCTATGACGATGCAAGTGAAGCTGCGTGATCCCACCGCCGAAAGCGCATCGGTGCGCCGATCTCGGCTTGCGCCGCCGCCCTCGCTCGACGGCAGGACGGTGGCGCTGATGGACATCGGCAAGTCGCGCGGCGGCGAGTTCATCGATCGCCTGGAAGGCCACTTCCGCAAGGCCGGCGTCGCCACCAAGCGCTACGCCAAGCCGACCAACACCAAAGTGGCGCCGACGGCGCTGATGCAGCAGATCGCGGCCGAGGCCCAGATCGCGGTGATCGCGCTCAGCGATTGAGGGTCCTGCACATCGTGCAGTCTGCACGACCTGCATAACCTCGAGAGCCGCGGCATCCCCGGCGTGAACATCGTCACCACCGGCTTCGTCGATGGCGTCGCCGCGCAAAGCGATTCGCTGGGCTTCGATCCGGCGGTCGTCTACGTGCCGCACCCGATCCAGAACCGCACCAAGGCCGAAATCGAGACCATCGCCGATCAGGCCTTCGACAAGGTGATGGCACTGCTGAGGTCGTAAAGCTGGTCTTGCTGGAGCGCGGACCTCGAGGTCCGCACCTTGAATCATGGCCAAACAGGGACGCCGTCCAGCCCCGCGGTTTCCGGCAGGCCGCAGATCAGGTTCGCGTTCTGCACCGCTTGGCCGGCGGCTCCCTTGCCGAGATTGTCGACCACGCCCATCGCGATCACCAGGTTGCGCTCAGGATCGGCCGCATAGCTGACAAACGCCAGGTTCGAGCCGGTAGCCCATTTGGTCTGCGGCGGCTTGTCGGTCACGCGGACGAACGCGCGCCCGGCATAGAAGCGTCGAGCCGCTTCCAGGCACTGGTCGGTGGTGGCGCGGCCGCGGCAGTAAATGGTGGCGAGTACGCCGCGGGTCATCGGCACCAAGTGCGGCGTGAACACCAGCCCGGCCGCGCTGCCGCCGCTCAACCGCTCGATTGTCTTGGCCATCTCGGGCATGTGGACGTGCTTGAGCAGACCGTAGGGCACCAGATTCTCGTTGTTCTCGGCATAGCCGAACTTGCTGTCGGCGCCGCCGCGGCCGGCACCGGAGATGCCAGTCTTGGCGTCGATCACGATGTTGCCAGGCTCGATCAGCTTGTCGGCCAGCAGCGGTGCCAGCGCGTTCAGCGCCGCCGCGGGGAAGCAGCCAGGGTTGGCAACGCGGATCTGCCCTTCGATCTGGGCTGGCCAGACGTCGGCCAAGCCGTACGCCCAACCCTCGACGTAGCGGTGGTCGCCGCCGATGTCGACGATCTTCACGTCCTCAGGCACGCGCGCCAGCGCCTCGGCCGAAGCGCCTGTGGGCAGCGACGCGAACAGCACGTCGAGCTTCGGCAGGGCCACAGGGTCCCACTTCTCGATCACCAGTTCGGCCAGCTTGGCAGGCACACCGGGGAAGCGGTCGACCAAACGGCTACCGGCGCTGCCCTCGCCCGCGGCGTAGAGTAGCTCGAAAGAAGGGTGGCTCGCGACCAGGCGCATCGCCTCGCCGCCGCCAAAACCGCTGATCCCGACAATGCCGACGCGAATGCTCATGGTGGTGTCCTTCTGGAGTTCGGAAAAAAGAAAACCCCCGGAGCCGAGGGCTGCGGGGGTTCAGGAACGCGGGCCGAGGCCGCTCCGGCGGGTGGGACCTACGGTGAGGTAGTCACCACGCAGCCGGACGCTGATCGACGCGCAGCCCGAAGAGCCGCCGCTTGGGTGCAGCAGCGTCGGCGTCCATCACAAAGGTTCTGGTTCCTGAACATGCTCTTCGACATTGTCGCTCCCCACGTTGAGCGTCAAGCGGAATGCAGTCCGCTGACTACCCGTCTCGGACGTTGCCGGTTCGTGGGTTCACGACCTAGTCCTTCTCCGGCACGACCGCCGGATGCACCGTCGTGTCGACCGGCTCGGGTGGCGGCTTCGGCTGGCCCGGGATCGGCTTGAGGAAGGCGGCCACCGCCGCGGCGGTCGCCTTGGGATCTTCTTCCATGGGATTGTGGCCCAGCGCCTCGAAGATCTCGAGTTGGGCGCCCTTGATGTCGTTCTGGAAGCGAAAGGCGTCGGCCACTGGAACCCAGCGGTCCTTGCCGCCCCAGATGATCAGGGTCGGCACGTCGAGCCGCTTCAGCGGCGTCGGGTCGGGCGGTTCCTGGGTGCGGGCGCGCTGCAGCGTCGCCTGGCGATTGCCGGGAAAGCGCTGCAGCTCGGCGTAACGCTTGATGCGGTCGGGCGTCACCATCGCCGGGTCGGCATAGACTTCGGCGAGCGAGCGCCGCACCAGACGATCCGGCTTGAAGTAGATGCCGAGGTCGCCCACCACCGGCATGCGCGCCAGCCTGATCGGCAGCGGCGCCTCGCCGCTGCGCGGATAGCCGGCGGCGTCGACCAGCACGAGCTGGCTGACGCGGTCGGGTCGCGTCGCGGCGAAGGTCCAGGCGACGGCACCGCCCATCGAATGGCCGACCAGGACGAAGCGGTCGAGGTTGAGCGCATCGACCAACACCTCGACGAAGTCGGCATAGGCATCGATGGTGTATTCGTCGCGCGGCCAGGTGCCGGTCAGGCCGTGACCGGGCAGGTCGACTGAGATCAGGCGCGCCTGCTTGCCCAGTTCGCGCGCCCAGCCTTCCCACATGTGCAGCGAGCCCATCGAGCCGTGGATCAATACCACTGGAATGCCGTCGGGATTGCCTTGCTCGCGGACATGGGCGCGCACGCCGCCGACATCGACGAACTTGGAACGATCGTTGGCATAGCGGGCAATCAGCATCTCGGCCGGCAGGCTGGGCGAGTAGGCCCACAGAGCAGCGCCCGCCAACGCTCCCACCGCGAACAGCAGGTAGATCGGCCAGCGCCGGCGCCAGTGGCCGCGCGGCGGGTCGTCCCTACGACGACGCGGCGGCATCGGGGGCTCCTTTCGCGGATCGCTCGCCCACGATCAGGCCATCGACTCCGCGCAGCCTGAGCTGCGGCACCGGATTGGGGTCGACGATCTTGAGCTCGATCATCCTGGCCAAGATCGCCTTGTGCAGGTCGTTGTTGACGACCAGCCGATCTTCCAGGCGCGCCACGAAGACGAACAGCTCGAAATCGAGTCCGGTCGGCGTGACCTGGGCGAAGCGCACGATCGGCGCCGGCACGCGCAGGACGTTGGGTTGGCCGAGGGCGGCCTCGCGCAGCAGGGCCTCCATCGCCGTCACGTCGGTCGCCAGCGGCACCGTGAGCTTGATCTCGACGCGGCTCGACGTGTCGGCATAGGTGCGGTTGATCACGGGATTCTGCAGGAAGATGCTGTTGGGCACCAGGACGTGGGTGCGCTGGAAGGTCTCGATTTCGGTGGCGCGGATGTTGATGCGCCGCACGAAGCCCTCGTGGCCGTTCACCGACACCCAGTCGCCGGCCTTGATCGGCCGCTCGACCAGCAGGAAGACGCCGGAGATCACGTTGTTGGCGATGTTTTGCAGGCCAAGGCCGATACCGACCGACAGCGCGCCGAGAACGATGGCGAGGTTGGTGAAGTCGATGCCGAGCGCGCCGATGCCGATCAGGACGGCGACGATGACGCCGAGGTAGTTCAGGCCGGCATCGATCGACTGGCGCAGCGGCAGCGGCGCGTCGACCGTCGGCAGCACACGATCGCGCACCACGCGGCGCACCAGGCCGGCCAGCACGATGCAGACGGCAAAGGCCATGATCGCCATGCCGATGTTGCCGAGCGAGATCGTCACGCCGCCGATCTTCACGCCGTGGACCAACTGCTTGGCGCTGGCGAGCAGGGCATCGGTGTCGACGCTCCACGTGGCAGGAATGGCGATCGCCAGCAGCACGACCAGTACGAGGTCGAACAGCAGCATCACCAGATGCTGGCCGCGGACTTCGGAGTCCGGCGGCAGCCCGAGAAGACGGCGGACCCAGCGACCGGGCGGCGTGTCGGGCGCGGCCGCTTCCTCCAGCAGATCACCGACCAGGCGGTGCGCCAGCAAGGCGATCGAGATCAGAAGGCAGGTCGAGTAGATCGCGTCGTGCAGGTGCGAGGCGAGCGTGGCATAGCCCAGCATCGCGAACCCGATCGACGACAGCACCGCGATGCTGAGCAGCAGACGGACCACCGACCAGCGCGCGCCGCCGATCATGGTCGACTGCTCGCTGCCTTCGGGCCGCGCGGCATGCCAGGCGCGATTGGCCAGGGCCGGCAGCGTGAGCAGGGATACGACGATCGACAACAGCAGTGCGCCGACCGAGGCGAGCGCGGCCGCCTGGCCGCCGTGAGTCAGCGCGACATAGACGAAGTCGACCGCCAGTCCGACACCCATCAGGCGGCGCAGCGCCGACGACAAGGCGGCGGCGCTCGAGTTGGTGAAAGGCAGGATGCGCCAGGCCGGACGATGCGGCGACAGCGCCGTGGCGGTCAGTCCCACGACGAGTAGGAAGACGATCACGCGCCTGGTCAACTCGGGCAGCAGGGCGTCGAGCGGCGCCGGCGGCGACGTCGCGGCAAGAAGCGCTCCGATCAGCCACACCGCCAGGATCGGCAACAACACCAACCCGACGCCGTCGATGGCGGCGGCGAGCGTGCGGTCGCGATGCCGCGGCTCGGCGGTGTCGCCACGGCCGAACCGGCGGCGCAGAAAGCCGACCGCGAACCACAGACCGATCGTGACGATCGCCAGCCAGACCAGCGACGGCAGGGCGTGGGTGTCGAAACGTGGGCCGTCTCGAACCCATGTCCGCAGCGCCGCCGCCAAGGTCGTCAGCGACGCATCGAGCTCCGGCCCGACGTTGCGCCACACGTCGCGCGACAAAGGCGACATGTCGCGACGCAGCAGCGTCTGCAACTGAAGCACGCCGCGCAACTTGGTCAGCCGCTCGATGAGCTGGTCGGCTCGCGCGATCACCACCTCGCACTGCTTGACGCGCCCCTCGCTGATGGCGGCTTGTTCGGTCAGCCGCTCGCGGTCGGCCTTGACGGCATCGGATTCCGGAACGGCGTCGGTGGCGGGCTTGGTCTCGAGCGGCGCCAAGAGCTTTCGCGTATCGGCGAGATCGTGGCGTGCGAGCGCCGCGGCGGCGACCGCGGCGGCGCGGACGTCGGCGACCTGTTCGCGCAACGTGTCGATCTCGATCAACAGCAGGCCGGGCTGTTCGGCGCGGCCGGCGATGCGGTCGAGCTGGCGCGCCCATAGATCGACCAGCTGCGAGAATGGCCGCTGCGGCGCAGGCACGGTCTGGGCCGCCGCCGGGACGGCGCCGATCACCAGCAGGAGAAGCCACGCCAGGCGGATGGGGAAACGCACGCAGGCCTCGTGTTTGGCAGTCGGTTTACCATGGGCTCCGAGCGCCCGTCTTGCCGCGCCCTGGGGGCCGAATCGAGGCAGTCGCGCGGCCCTTTCGCCTCGGTTGACACGGCTCGGCCGACGCGGAACCTTGCGCCCCGAAAACGAGGTCCGGGGGAGAAGGCGACATGGCCGAGGGCAGGAGTTCGGTGGGCGAAGTGCGGGTCATGCCCGACCGATTGCATGCCTTCACGATGGCGATCTGCCGGGCCGACGGCAGCACCGAGCCGGAAGCGCGGCTGGTCGCCGATCATCTGGTGCTGGCCAATCTGTTCGGTCACGACAGCCACGGGGTCGGCATGATCCCGCACTACATGCAGAACACGGCAAGCGGCGCCTGTGTTCGCAACCACCACGCCAGGATCGCCCGTGACAATGGCGCCGTGATCGTGGTCGACGGTGGCGCAGGTTACGGCCAGGTCGTCGCCAAGGAGGCGATGGACATCGGTGTCGAGCGGGCGAAGAAGCATGGTGTGTGCGTCGTCGGGCTGATCAACGCCCACCATATCGGGCGCATCGGTCATTGGGGCGAGCAGTGCGCGCGTGCCGGCATGGTGAGCACCCATTGGGTGAACGTGCACGGTCACAAATCGCTGGTCGCGCCGTTCGGCGGCGCCGAGCCGCGCTTCACCACCAATCCCTACTGCACCGCCGTGCCGCGCAAGGGCAAGGAGCCGATCGTGCTCGACTTCGCGACCAGTCAAGTGGCGATGGGCAAGGTGCGGGTCGCCAACAACAAGAAGGTGTCGATGGACGACGGCCTGCTGATCGACGCCGCCGGCCGGCCGACCACCGATCCCGGCGTGATGTACAATCCGCCGTTCGGCGCCATCCTGCCCTTCGGCCTGCACAAGGGTGGCGGGCTGGCGGTGATTTGCGACCTGCTGGCCGGCGCCCTGACCGGTGGACGCACCCACAGTCCGCGCACCATCAAGAAGGAAGGCACCGACATCATCAACAACATGCTGTCGATCATCATCGATCCCAAGGCGATGGGCGGCGTCGAGGCCTTCGAGGACGAGGTCGAGACCTTCATCACCTGGGTGAAGTCGGCCCGACCACAGCCCGGCGTGGCCGAGGTGCTGGCGCCGGGCGAGCCCGAGCGCGCGCGCCGCGCCGATCGCCAGAAGAACGGCGTGCCGATCGACGGCACGACGTGGCAGCAACTGCTCGACGTGGCACGCAAGGTGCGTCTGAACGACACCGAGATTCCGCAGATGGCCGCCGCCTGAACCGAGGGGAGACCGACTATGGCCAAGATGAGACTCTACTATTCGCCGGCATCGCCCTATGCCCGCAAGGTCCGGGTCGCGGCGCTGGAGACCGGCCTCGACAAGAAGATCGAGCCGATCAACGTCGCGCTGACGCCGACCGTGCCCAACGCCGATGTCGACAAGCACAACCCGATCGGCAAGATCCCGGTACTGTCGGTCAAGGGAATGGACCTCTTCGACTCGCCGGTGATCTGCGAGTATCTCGACCACCAGCACAAGCGCCGCAAGCTCCTGGCGCGCAAGGGCCGCGAGCGCTGGGTGGCGCTGCGCCTGCAGGCGATGGGCGATGGCCTGCTCGATGCCGCCTTGCTGGCGCGCTACGAAAGCTTCCTGCGGCCGGAAGACAGGCGATGGCCGGAATGGTCGCAGGGCCAGATGAAGAAGATCGACGGCGTGCTCGACCAGCTCGAAGCCGAGGCCAAGTCGCTCAAACGCAAGCCGACCTTGGGCAACATCACGGTCGGCTGCGCGCTCGGCTACCTCGACTTCCGCTTCGCCAGCCACGATTGGCGCGCCAAGCGGCCCAAGCTCGCCAAGTGGTTCGCCGCCTTCTCCAAGCTGCCGTCGATGAAGGCGACGGTGCCGCCCCCGGCCTGATCGGCGCGCCATGACGGCGGACCAGATCATCCGACATCTCGCGATGCAGCCGCATCCCGAGGGCGGTCACTTCGTCGAGACGTTCAGAGCCCCTGGTGAAGGCCGCAGCGCCGGCACCGCGATCTACTTCCTGCTCAAGGCGGGCGAGCGCTCGCATTGGCACCGAGTCGATGCCGACGAGATCTGGCACCATTACGCCGGCGCGCCGCTCGAATTGTCGATGAGCGACGACGGGCATCGCATGAGCCGCTTTCGACTGGGCACCGACTTCGCCATCGGCGAGCAGCCGCAGGCCGTCGTGCCGCGCCGTGTCTGGCAGGCCGCGCGCTCGCTCGGCGCCTGGACCCTGGTCGGTTGCACGGTCGCGCCGGCGTTCGATTTCAAGGGCTTCGAGCTGGCGCCGCCCGGTTGGCAGCCGCACTAGCGGCGCCACAGCTCACGCGACGCCAGCACCGCGCCGATCGTGACCAGCAGGGCCGCCGCGACCAGGCTGCTGGTCGGCTCGGCAAGACCGCACGCCACCAGCAGCGCCGTCGACAGGATCGGCGTGGCGTAGGACAAGGCGCCGAGCGCGCGGATGTCGCCGTGCTTGACGGCATGGTCCCACAGATAGAACGCCGCGCCCGCCGGGCCGAGCCCGAGGGCCAGCACGGCGAGCCAGGCGGCGGCCGTCGCCGGCCACACCGTCGGCTCGAACAACCAATGGCAGGCGAGCGACAGCGCGGCCGACGCCGAGCAGAACGACGCGATGGCGTCGGTCGGCGTCTCGCCGAGGCGGCGCGACAGCACCGAGTAGAGCGACCAAGCGAAGGCGCAGCCCAGCGCCAACGCGTAGCCCAGCGCGTACTGGCTGCCGAAGGACAGCCCGCGCGCTGCCGCCAGCAGCGCGATGCCGGCAAAGCCGAGCAGGGCGCCCAGGAGATGCAGCCAGCTCAGGCGCTCGCCGGCCAACGGCGCCGACAACAGCACGATCAGCAGCGGCCACAGATAGTTCACGAGATTGGCCTCGGCCGGTGGGGCAAGCTGCAGGGCGGCGAAGTAGAGCGCGTGGTATCCGAACAAGCCGCCGATGCCGAGCAGCCAGACGCGCGGCGGCCAGGTCACGAGCCCTCGCCAGCCGACGCCGCGGACGAGCGCCCGCACGATGCCGATGGCGGCGCCCACCGTGAACGTCATGGCAACCATCTGGAACTGCGGAATCGGGCCGGCCGAAACCGATAGCGCCGCCAAGGCACCCCACAGGGCGATGGCGCAGACGCCGGCGATCATGGCGCGGCGGCGGTCGGCATGGACGATCGACATGCCCGGCGCATAGAGAATGGCCTGGGCCTTGTCGAGCCGCGGATGCGCGACGCCGCGTTCGCCGCTACCATGGCGGCCACAGACGCCATGTTCGTTCGCCCGACCAACCCGGTCAGTCATCGCCTGGCGCGCATGGCCTTCATCATGGCCTGCGTGGCGGCCCTCATCATCGCGTCGGCCGGACCGTTGCGGCGCTATGCCGACCTCGATCTCGCGGCGACCTTCGCGATCTTCCGCTACGGCTTCTACGTCGCGGTCGCCGGCATCGCCTTGGGCCTTGCCACCGTGGTGCCGACGCGGCCGGGCGATCGCCGGCGCGGCTTCGTCGCCGCGCTGCTGGCGATCGTGGTCGGCTTGGCGGCAGCCTACATGCCGCTCACCTGGTTCCTGCGTGCTCAGCACCTGCCGGTGCTGAACGACATCACGACCGACATCGCCGATCCGCCGCTGCTGGTGGCGACGCTGCAGCTGCGACGCGGCGCGGCCAATCCGCCGGCCTATCCCGGCCAGGCGGCGGGCGCCGCGCAGCGCGCCGCCTATCCTGACATCACGTCGGTCGTGTTGCCCTCGAACCCGGCCGACGCCTTCAAGAAGGTCGACGGCGTGGCCATGGCCATGGGCTGGGATGTCGTCGCGCGGGCGCCGGCCGAGGGACGTATCGAGGCGGTGGCGACCAGCGACTGGTTCGGCTTTCGCGACGACATCGTCGTGCGCATCCGGCCCGACGGAACCGGCAGCCGGATCGACATCCGCTCCAAGAGTCGCGACGGCCAGTCCGATCTCGGGGTCAACGCCGACCGCATCCGCGAGTTCACGGCGCGCTTGAAAGCCGGCGGCTGACGGGCTGCCGCCCGTCACAGCGGCAGGGTGAAGCGAAACGTCGTGCCGGCGGCGCCGGTCTCGGTGATGGCGATGTCGCCGCCGTGGGCGCGCACCAGATCGCGGGCGATGGCAAGGCCGAGCCCCGCCCCGCCGGCCCGGCCGCCGCTGACGAAGGGGCGGAACGCCTGATCGACCAGCCCGTCGGCCACGCCCGGACCGTCGTCGCAAACATCGACCAGAAGATAGCGGCCCTCGGCGCGCGCGCGCAGGGTGACGGTGGTGGCGCCGGCCTCGAAGGCGTTGCGGCCGAGATTGATGAAGACGCGGTACAGCAGGTCGCGGTCCGCCTGCGCCCGCTGGTCGTGCGCCACGGCGTTGATCCAGTGGCGCACCATGTTGGGGTTGCTGTCCTCGCCCTGCTCCTGCAGGACCACGCCGACCTCGTCGACCAGATCAGCCATGTCGACGGTGGCAAGCCTGGGCGTCGGCCGGTCGCGGACATACTCGATGGCGTCGCTCGCCAGGCGCGCCGCGCGGTCGATGGTGTTGAGGATGGTCGGCGCCAGCGCCCGCGTGCGTTCGTCGTCGCTGCGCGCCAGCCGATCGGACAAAAGTCGCGCCGTCGACAGCATGTTGCGCAGGTCGTGGTTGATCTTGTTGGTCGCTGCGCCGACCTCGGCCAGCCGCGACTTCTGGCGCAGCGAGGCGCGCAGCTCGCGCTGCAGGTTGGCGAACTCGCGATCGACCACGCCGATCTCGTCGCGCCGCGCGGTCGGCGGCCGCTCGGTGCCCGGCTCCTCCGGGGCGCGGCGGAAGGCGACCATGTCGGCCGACAGATCCTGCAGCGGCAGGATCACCAGCCAGCGCAGTGCGAGGTAGAGCAGGCAGGCGGTGAACAGCGCGATGATGATCGACAGCACCAGGATGCGGCTGGCGTAGCCGTACATCGCGATGCGCAACGGCAGCTCGTCGGCCACGATCCACACCATGGCATGCGGCAGGCGCTGCGACACGCCGCCGACGCGCATGTAGAGCTGCCCGTCTTGGGCCATCGCGGTGAGGGCATCCCAGATCAGGGTAAGGCCGTCCGCCTCCTTCAGGTTGAAGTTGGGCATGCTGGGCCGCGGCTCGATGTTCATCAGCGCGCGCGTGACCTCCTCGTTGACCATGTTGTCCGGCGTGGCGTCGAGCGCGAGCGCGGCGAGCGTGCCGCTCTCGATCAGCTGCTGCAGATACTCGGCGCGGAAGCGGGCGATCGACGGCAGGAAGATCAGGATTTCCGCCGTCATGACGGCGGCGACGACCAAGCCGAGAATGCGCCACGACAGGCCGAACGTGAGACTGCGCTGGCGTGTTGCCGGCGCGGCAGGCGCCGGCTCGGATCGAGCCCGGATCGTGACATCGGCGGCCATCGCGATCGACTCTATCGGAGTCGGCGTGAGCCTCCTAGATGGCCGCCGTTCAACTCTTAGGGGGCGGGCACGACGCGGTAGTAGACGCCGTTGGCGCCGTAGGCCGGCGTGAACCACAGGCCGCTGGTGCAGCTGTAGTACGGCTGGCTGCCGACCGGCCGGTAGCTGCAGCCCGCGGGCAGGGCGCCGTAGAGCGTTCCGGGCGGGTTGGCGGCGGCGGACGCCGCACCGGCCGCGACGACCGCACCGCCGGTGTTCCAACCGCCGCAATTGTAGCAATTGGCGCCGTAGCTGTTGACGACGGTCGGCGAGCTGTAGCTGTGGTAGTAGCCGCCGTGCCAGTAGTCGGGGCCGCCATAGTAGGTGTGGCCGTTGGTGCCGGTCGCCCGCCACGAACCGTCGCCGCCGCTCGCCGTGCCGCCATGGGCGCCGGAGGCGCTCCACGAGCCGCTGCCGCCGCTCGCTGTCCCGCCGTGAGCGCCGTGGGCGCTCCACGAGCCGCCGCCGCCCGAGGCGTAGCCGCCGCGCCAATCGTGCGCCGACCACGACGAACGATCACCGCTCCAGCCGCCGGCATGAACCCACGCCGCGGCCGAGGCGAGCGGTGTGGCTATGGCGATGGCACCGAGAACGATCAGGCTTCTGCGCATCGTGCTCTCCTCAGTCTCACTTCTTGGCCGGCGCCGTGGCGGCGGGCGGCGCGAAGGGAATGCGAATGGCGTCCGCCGGCGCCGTCCAGGCGAAGGCGTCCGCCGCCAGCGACGGATCGAGCTTCCAATCCGAGAACTGGACGAGATGCCGGTAGCGCGCCGGATCCTCGAGGAAGATCGCCTGCGCCATGCGCGGCAGCTTGTCTTCGCTGCCGATCCAGAGCTGAACGTGGGCATGCTGGCCGACCAGCACCACGATGTCGGTCGGCACGCCGCCCACCACGATCGACTTGCCGACGACGAAGGCGATGCGCAGGTTCTCGGCGATCGCCTTCAACGGATCGCTCACGATGAGGTCGGTGAAGGGAAAGTAGATCGCCGCCCGCTGAAAGGCAGCGCGCAACATGGCGTCGGTGGTGTTCGGCGCCGCCACCGTCGCCAGCTGCTTGCTCGCCGGCTCGTAGGCCTGCACGGTCTTGCTGTCGTAGTAGAACTCGGTGCGCGGTCCGTCGCCCAGCGTGATGACCTTGAGCTTGTCGGGCCGCTGCATGGTGACCTGCGACAGCGTGGTGTAGAGCAGCGGCGCGCCGGTACGGTCGGGGCTCTCGTAGGTGGTGACCGCGGTGAAGCTCATCGCTTTGGCGGCGGCGAGCTTGTCGGTCATCGCCTTGACCAAGGCCATGGCGGCCGGCTCGACCTCGACGTGCAGCCCGAGATTGGGCGCCGGTGCCGGCGGTGGAGCTTGCTGAACCCAGGTTGCCGCCGGGGCCGCGGCCATCGCCAGAGCCGTCGTCACCACACCGGCCACGATCATCTTGTTCATCGACTGGTCTCCGCGACACATCTGCCCGCTGCTGCGAACGGCGGCGATGACCGGCATTTTTCGCCGCCAATGCAATCGTGTCGGGCCACGGCTAAAAGACCGGCAGGCGGGCGAGCAGGCGCACCAGGCGGCGCGTGCGCGGGCCGAACAGCGTGTCGGTGTAGTAGCTGCCGGCGGCCCGTTTGCTCGCTTCGCCCAATGTCGGATAGGGCGGCAGAAAGCTCGCCAGGGCGGCGATCTTCAGGCGCTTGGCGATCGCCAGGCACCACGGCTGGATCAGTTCGCCGGCCTGCGGCGCGGCGATCGCCGCGCCCAAGATGCGGCCGCGCCGGTCGGTGATCGCCTTGACCATGCCGGCGGTCGCCCGCTCGGTCTGGGCGCGGTCGTTGTCGGCGAGCTTCCAGCGCAGCACCTTGACGGCATCGCCATGTCTTTGCCGCGCCTCGCGCTCGCTGAGCCCGACCTGCGCCAGCTCGGGATCGGTGTAGGTCGCCCATGGCACGATCGCGCTGTCCAACCGGCCGGGCGCGCGGAACAAGGCGCTGCGGATGAACAGCGAGGCCTCGTAGCCCGCCATGTGGGTGAAGGCATAGAGGCCGTTGCAATCGCCGATCGCCCAGACGTTGCGGTTCGAGGTCCGCAGCGAGGCGTCGACCGTGATGCCGCGCTTGGTGTGGGCGACCCCCGCCGCGTCGAGATCGAGACCGTCGAGCACCGGCGCGCGGCCGGCCGCGACCAGCAGATGCGATCCCTCCAGCCGTTCGCCGCCGTCGAGGATGACGGCGACGCCCGACGCCGTCGGCTCGACCCGCTCGATCTTGATGCGGTCGCGCAAGGCGACGCCTTCGTCCGCCAAGCGGGCGAGCACGATGGCGGCCAGCTCGGGGTCGTCCTTGGCGAGGAAGGTCGCGACCTCCAGCACCGTCACCCGGGCGCCGAGCCGGCGATGCGCCTGCGCCATCTCGAGGCCGATCGGCCCGCCGCCGATCACGATCAAGTGCGGCGGCAAGAGACGGTTGGCGAAGACCGTCTCGTTGGTGAGATAGAGCACGTCGGCCAATCCCGCGATCGGCGGCGCCACCGGCCGCGAGCCGGTCGCCAGCACGATCCGCCGGCTCACGATGCGATGCGGACCGGCGGCAAGCTCGCGGCGGCCGGTGAAGCGCGCCTGCTCCTTCAGCACGCGCACGCCGAGCTTCTCGAAGCGCTCGACCGAATCGTTGGGCGCGATGGCGGCGATGACCTCCGCGACGTGGTCCATCACGCGGCCGAAATCGACCGCGGGCTCGACCGGCGCGATGCCGAACGGCGCGCCGTCGCGCTGCGCTTGCGCGGCCTTGGCGGCGGCGATCAACGCCTTGGACGGCACGCAGCCGAAGTTGAGGCAGTCGCCGCCCATCAGGGCGCGCTCGACCAACACGACGTCGAGGCCGAGTTGCGCCGCGCCGGCCGCGACGACCAGGCCGGCCGAGCCGCCGCCCACCACGCAGACATCGGGGGTCAGCAGCGCGCTCATCTCACGGCGACGCCTTGCCGCCGCGCAGCCGCGTGTAGAGCACCGGCACCAGCGCCAGGATGGCGAGGCCGAGCAGCGGCAGCAGGATCTCCCAGTCGAAGACGATGGCGAAGTTCGGCCGCTCGCCGCGCTCGATCAGCGAGCCGAGGCCGGCGCCCAGGCTGCTGTAGACGACCGCGCCGGGCACGACGCCGATCGCCGTGGCGAGCACGTAAGGGGCGAGCTTCATGCCGAGCAGCGCCGGCACGATGTTGACCAGCCAGAACGGGAAGGCCGGCACCAGCCGCAGGAACAGCAGGTAGCTGAAGCTGTCGCGGCGAAAGCCGTCCTCGAGCCGCTTGAGCGTGGCGCCGGCGCGGGCGTGGAAGAGATCGTAGAAAGCCGTGCGCGCCGCCAGGAAAACTGCGGCGGCCCCCAAGGTCGCGCCGATCACCGACAGCGCCGTGCCGACCGTGACGCCGAACAGGAAGCCGCCGAGCGGCGTCATCAGGATGGCGATCGGCAGCGAGAAGGCGACGACCAGGATGTACGCCGCGAGGTAGAGCAAGCCCGCCAGCGCCGCATGATTGGCGACCCACGCTCCGAGCACGGCGTGATGGCGGCTCAACATCTCGAAGGAGAGATAGCGTTCGAGATCGAGCAGCAGGAATAGCGCCAGCCCCGCCAGCAGGACCGCCGCGGGAGCGAGCCGGCGCCACAAGGGAGAGGTCATGTCGTCTGTCGCATGGCGTCGCCGTCGATATTGGCCCTCCTCGCCGCCGTCTCAAAGCAAATGCGCTCACGCCGCGACGATCGTCAGGGCGTCGGCAGTCCCGGCGCGGTGAGGGCAAAGCTCGGACGGCGGCCGACCGTGTCCCACCACGCCGCCAGCCGCGGCTGACGCTGAAGCAGCGCCAGGCCTTCCGGCGCCATGGCCAGGTAGGCGACCATCGCGCCGACATGAAGATCGGCCAGCGACAGGTCGGGACCGACCAGGAAGCCGTGCGGCTCGGCCAGCGACTCCAGTGCCGCCAACACCTTGGCCGAACCGGCGAGGCCGTGCGCCACCTCGGCCTCGTCGGCCGGCCGGCCGGCGGCGGGCCGTAAGACGCGATGCGCGAAGACCTGGCGGACCATCGGCCAGTAGCCGTAGGCGTCGACGATGCCGATCGTCTGGTCCATGCGGGCCGCCGCCCGCGGCGCCGCCGGCTGGAGGTGCGGTCCGGCGAAGGCCCGGTCGAGGTAGCGCGTGATGGCGGCCGTCTCGTAAAGGACGAAGCCGTCATGGACCAAGGTCGGCACGCGGCCGAACGGGTGCAGGTTGGCATCGTCGGCCGGCCGGTCGGCAGCGAAGGGATCGACCTCGACCCGTCCATAGGCCACGCCCTTCTCGGCCAGGACCAGCCGGGCGATGCGGGTGTAGACGCTGTAGCGGTAGCCGTGCAGGACCAAGGCCATGGGTCATTCAAGCCCAGCCCCGCGTTGACTCCCGCGGCTGCCGCCCTTATTACCCTCGCCCACCGAATTGCCCCCGGTCGACGGTCCGGGGGCCTTGTCTTTGAAGGAGTTGCGTGATGAAACGCACCTATCAGCCGAGCAAGCTGGTGCGCAAGCGCCGGCATGGCTTTCGGTCGCGGATGGCAACGGTCGGCGGCCGCAAGGTGATCGCCAACCGCCGCCGGTCGGGCCGCAAGCGGCTGTCGGCCTAGCGGCTTTGGTCGCGGCGCGCCTCGGGCGTTTGCCGGACCGTCGCGATTTCCTGCGCGTCCAAGCCGGTCGGCGCTGCGCCATGCCCGGATTCGTCCTGCAGGCGGCTCCCGTGCCGCCCGAGCTCGCCCCACCGGCGATCCGCGTCGGCTTCACGGTGAGCCGCAAGGTCGGCAATGCCGTGGTGCGCAACCGCGTCCGCCGCCGGCTGCGCGAGGCCGCCCGCCAGGTCATTCCGGCCACGGCGCGAGCCGACCTCGACTATGTCCTGATCGGCCGCCAGGCCGCCCTCGGCCGCGACTTCGCGCTGCTGCGCCAGGAGCTCGGCGAGGCCCTGCGGCGGCTCGCGGCCCTCGCCGTCGCGACGCCATGACCCTGCACGGATCGCTTGCGCGGGGCCCGGCAAATCGCCAGTTTCCGGGCCGCATGCTCTCCCGCCTTTCGGTCTGGCTGCTGCGCGGCGCGATCCGCGCCTACCAGCTCACCCTGGCCTACTTCTTCGTCGGCGCCTGCCGCTACGAGCCGTCCTGCTCGGCCTACGCCGCCGAGGCGGTGGCGCGCCACGGCGCGCTGCGCGGCGGCTGGCTGGCCGCCCATCGCCTGTGCCGCTGCGGGCCGTGGGGCGGCGCGGGCTACGATCCGGTGCCCCCTCGCCTTTCCTGCCAACCCGCCGAGCGCTCCTGAAGTCGCGTCACATGGACCAGAAGAATTTCATCCTCGCCATCGTGCTCTCGGTGCTGATCATCGTCGGCTGGCAGGC
>Ga0194121_10001734_pt1 | contig 35998 bp, 34 predicted proteins | sample TA2MahCa50mmetaG_FD_148609 | JGI IMG/M metagenome (GOLD analysis project Ga0194121, IMG submission 148609) | Freshwater microbial communities from Lake Tanganyika, Tanzania - TA2015020 Mahale Deep Cast 50m | ecosystem: Environmental > Aquatic > Freshwater > Lake | place: Tanzania: Lake...
CGAAAGTCTTCGATGAGTCCGACCCCGAGATCTATGCGAAGCGCGTGCCGATGAAGCGGGTTGCCGTGCCCGACGACATGGCAGGGCCGATCCTGTTCCTACTCGGCTCGGCAGCACGGTTCATCAATGGCGAGACGATCTCGGTTGACGGCGGCATATACCTGCGCAGTTGAGGCCGAACCTCGCCGATTTCACACGCCAAGTCGCTCGCTGCCGACCATCACGACATTGACTGTAGTCGGGCCGGCATCAACCGACCGGAAACTTCTCATGTCAGATTGATCGGCCCCCACCGAGTGGTCCAGATGGAATGTTAGTTCAGAGTTGGCCGTTGCGCTAGTTGGAGCGTGGCCGGCGAAGCCGATCGGCGTAGCGCAGCCGGCGGTTCGTAGATACGTTTGACCTTGATCAGGGCGCCCGCTCCTTCGCGGTCGCCGCGCCGGGGCCGACACCGGGCTGAGGCCCCGGCCCCGTGTAATGTTTGGGATAGAACTCGCGGATCACGTCGCGCTCGGCGCTCCAGGCGTAGCAGCTATCGATCATGCGCGGGCGCGCGTCGGGCGGCGCCTCGGCGCCGCGCTTGGCGAGCACCGGATAAAGCGTCTGAAACGCGGTCGTCGCCATCGGGCCGAGGAGTTCGACCAGATGCGTGCAGCCCTGGGTTCCGCCCAACCTGGCCTTGACCGCCTTCATCCAGCCGGGCGCGATCCGCAAGCCCTTGAGTGCCGCCATCGGCGGCGCTGCTTCGGGGCAGATCCGGTGCGGCGAAGCGTCGGTCGTGGCCTCCGCTGCGTGGATCGTGAAATTCTCGTCGATCGTGAGACGCACCTGCATGTCGTGCAGCGGCGCGCCGGGCGCGACCTCGCCGCGCCAGCGGTTCTTGAACGGGTAGGTCTTGGTGTCGCGGATCCGCGCTTCGATCTCCCACAGGCCGTCGGCGCGGCGGTAACCGAGACATTCGATGGCGCGCGTATGGATGAGCTCGCGCGGCGTGGGTCGACTCAACGGCATGACGGCATCGCTCCTACTCTTTCAAGCTAGAACTTCCGCGCCTGGACGAGATTGACGGTGATCGTGGTCTCGCCCAGCGCCTTGCACGCTTCGAGCCGGTGCAGCCCGCTCACCAGGACATAGCGGTCCTTGTCGGGCCTGACCAGGATCGGGTTCTCGAGGCCGTTGGCGGCGATACTCTCGGCGAGCGCGGCGACCTTGGCCGCATCGACCGGCAAGCGCTTGGCTACCGGGATGTAGATCTTGGCGATCAGAATCTCGACTGGCTTCATCGGTTTCTCCTAGCGCGTGCCGCCGGGCTTCAGGCCCTTCGGCAACGCCGCGGCGAGCACGACCACGGCGAGCGCGAAGGCAGCCGCGATGGCATAGACATAGCGGAGCGCGGCATCGAGCGCATGGCTCGATTGCGCGAGCGCCTCGGGCGCGAGCGCGGCGCGGCGAGCCGGATCCAGGAGCGCTTCGACCTCGACCCCGGCCGCCGCCGGCACGCGTTGGGCGATGGTGGCATTGACGATCGCACCGAACAGCGCCGCGCCGACGGTCTGGCCGAACATGCGACTGAAATGGATGATCGCGGTCGCGGTGCCGCGCCGTTCGGGCGCGACCGTCGTCTGCACGGCGACGATCAGGGGCGAATGGCCGAAGCCGAGCCCGCCGCCGACAAAGAACGCCGCCGCGATCACCCACCAGGGGCTCGCCTCGACCGGAATGAGGTAGAGCGCGACCAGGCCGGCAATCAGGATCGCGCCGCCCGCGCCGATCACGCTCGCCGTTGTGTACCGGATCGTGAGGCGCCCGGCGGTGCCGCTGAAGCCGGCCCACGCCACCGAAAACCCGACCATCGCCACCGCGACCGCGCTCGGGCTCGCTCCCATCGCGCCCTGCATATGGCTCGGCAGGTACGCGATCACGGCGATCAAGAGCGCCCCCAGCGCCGCCATGCCGAGGGTCGCGGTCACGACGACGCGGTCGCGCCATAGATCGAGCGGCACGATCGGGTCGGGCGCACGCCGCTCCTGGAGGACGAAGCCCACCGCCGCAACCGCGGCGAAGGCGAGCAGGGCCAAGAGCGCCGGGACGCCCCAGGTCGCGCTTTCGACCAGCGCCACCATGACGGCGCCGATCGCGACCATGAGGAGGAGGGCGCCGGCGAAGTCGATCGCGACCGGTTTGGCCCGTGGCCGATCGCGATAGAATCGCGCCAGCATCGCGAGCGCGACCGCCCCGAGCGGCAGGTTGATCCAGAACACCAGCGGCCAACTCGCGTGCTCGACGATCAGCGCACCGAGGCCCGGCCCGATGACCGCCGAGACGCCCCACACGCTCGACATGTAACCCTGAACCTGGGCGCGCTCGCGGCCGGGATAGAGGTCGCCGATGATCGTGATCGCGACCGGGAACAGGGCGCCGGCGCCCAACCCTTGGATGCCGCGATGGACGATGAGTTCGAGCATCGAGCCGGCGAAGCCGCAGAAAACCGAACCGAGGAGAAACACGACGACCCCGAACGTGAGCACGCGGCTGCGGCCGTAGAGATCGGCCAACTTGCCGTAGATCGGCGTCGTCACCGCCTGGGTGAGCAGATAGATCGAGAACACCCAGCTATAGAGCTCGAAATCGCCGAGCGCGGGCACGATCGAGGGCATCGCGGTGGCGACGATGGTCGCCTCGATCGCGATCATGAAGATCGTGGCCATGATCGCCGCCAGCACCAGACCGCGGCGCGGCGCGTTCGCCATGGTCGCGACTTCCTTTGACAAGCGCGCCTCAAGCCCTGTTTAGTCCGCCCCGGCCGGGGAGGACCATGGCATGACACCGGAAATTGCCGTCGTCGCCAACGTCGCCGACGAGATCGGCGAGATTCCGACCTGGGACGAACAGACCCAGACGCTGTACTGGCTCGACATGATCCGCCCGGTCATGCACGCCTACCGCCCGGCGACCGGCGCCACCACGACCTGGTCGACGCCCGAGCAGCTGTCGGCGTTCGCGCTCAGGGCCGACGGCTCCTTCCTCGCCGCCTCGCGCGAGTGGATCGCGTTCTATCATCCCGCCGCCAATACCTGGGAGCGGTTGTGCGAGCCCGAGCCCATGACCCATGCCGACAATTTCCTGAACGACGGCCGCTGCGACCGCCGCGGCCGGTTTTGGATCGGCTCGGGCAGCTTCGGCCAGAAGAAGGCGAGCGGGTTTCTGCACCGCTTCGATCCCGACCGCAAGCTCTCGACCCACCGCTCGGGCATCACCCTCACCAACAGCCTGGCGTGGAGCCCCGACGGCGGCGTCATGTACTTCTGCGACAGCATGACGCGGACGATCGAGGCCTACGACTACGACCTCGACACCGGTGCAATCACGAACCGGCGCGAGTTCGCTAAAATTCCCCGCGCCGCGATCCCCGACGGCTCGATCGTCGACGAGGATGGGTGTCTGTGGAACGCCGAGTTCGACTTCGACGTCGGCCGGACGCGCGGCTTCATCGTCCGCTACGACCCCAAGGGCCGGGTCGAGCGCATGATCGAGCTCCCAACCGCGCGCGCGACGGCGCTGACGTTCGGCGGGCCCAAGCTCGACATTCTTTACGTCGTGACCAGCCGCTTCCACATGCCGGCCGAAGCGCTGGCGCAGCAGCCGCTCGCCGGCAGCCTGCTCGCGCTCGAGGTCGGGGTTAAGGGGCTCTTGGAGCCCCGCTTCGGCGGCTAAGCCTTCCGGGCGACGCGGATCCTCGTCGGCAAGGGCGGCTTCGTCCCGCCGATCTGAGCGATCAGTTCCAGGTCGCGAACGCCATGCCGCAGCCGGTTCCGGCGGGCGAACGGTAGCAGGGGATATAGTCGATCAGCCGCATCGCGAGCGGCCCGGCGGCGCCGGCCGCCGCCATCCAGGCGCGGAGCTCGGAGTTTCCCGAATCGAGCTTGGCCCGCGGAATCCCGGTCATCGCTTGAACATCGCGGCGCGCGAGCGCGTCGAGGAAGGCGCGGTCCATCGCTTCGTCGACCACGAAATGCGAGAGACCACCCGAACCCAGGATCGCGACCCGCTGCTTGGAATCCCAGCCGGCGACGATCGTCCGAAGCGTCCGCCCCAATTCGACGCAGCGCGCCGGCGTGATCTGGTTCGGCGGAAAATAGGTATTGATGTGGATCGGGATCGTCGGGATCGGCGGCGCCGGCATCAAGCGGTGGTAGATGAAAGCGAAGGCGTGGCTCATGCTGACGCCGGGCGCGTAGGTATGCGAGCGATGGGTCTCGAACCCGGCCTCGACCAGGTCGGCGACTAGGCGCCGCGCGAGCGCGGCCGCGACCGGGTAGGCCTTGGGCTCGGTGCCGTACCAGAGCGCGCTCTTCAAGGCCGGGGCGTACGGCCAGGTCGTGATCTTGTTCGGGCTGTAGGGGATCGTCTCGCCATCGTAGACCGCGAGCGCCGGCATGTTGTCGGTCGGGTAAGCCTCGCCGTGGTCGTCGCCGATCATGATGAGGACGTCGGGCTTGGCCGCCGCCAACGCCGCCTTGGTCGCGGCCACGGCGCGCTGATTCTGCGCGTGGCGGGCGGCCAGTTTCTCGGGCGCGATCTCGGCCGCGATCGCCGGGGTCGCCGCCGCGAGCAGCTCGGCGTAGTCGACGGTGCGGCCGCGGGCGTCGATCAACTGGCGGAGCGTCTTGTCGTCGTTGACCCGTGCGATCCACGCCGGCGGCTCCATGCAGAGTGCCGGGCTGTGGGACGAGGCGAGGACGAGGACGATGTCGGCCATGACGGATCCGGGAAAGGCTTTCCCGGATTGCATACGGGCCCCGACGCCGCGTCAAGGTGCGGCCGCAGTCTGGAGCGCGAGCGCGGGCGCTTCCACGAAGAGCGCCGGCGCCGAAACGCGCGACAAGCCTCGTCGGCAATCCTGGCCCGGCGCATCGTACCGCAGGCCGGTTGCCCCGCGGCCGGAGTCCGCCCGGCGCCGGCGATTGGCCGGCCGTGCCGAAATCGGGTACACGGTCCACCAGCGATCGGCCCATACACTTTGGTGTCGTCAATGGCTCGCCAACCCCGTCCGCCCGTTTCGACCCGCGCCCGCGTCCGCCGCCTGCACGAGCGCGGCCGCTACGACCGCGCTTCGATCTACGCCATTCTCGATGCCGCTTTTCTCTGTCACATCGGCTACGCCATCGACGGCCAGCCCTATGTGACGCCGACCTCGTACTGGCGCGATGGCGACACGCTCTATTGGCACGGCTCGTCGGCGAGCCGCATGCTGAAGGCGCAGGCGCAAGGGATCCCGGTCTGCTTCACGGTAACCCTGGTCGATGCCCTGGTGCTCGCGCGCTCGGCGTTCCACCATTCGGTCAACTACCGCTCGGTGATGGCGTTCGGCCGCGCCCGCCCGGTCGTCGGCCGGGCCGAGAAGCTCGCGGCGATGGAGGCGTTCGTCGAGCGGATGTTTCCCGGCCGGTGGACCGAGCTCCGCCCGCCGCTCGAGCAGGAGATCAAAGCGACGGCGGTGGTGGCGATGCCGATCGAGGAGGCCTCGGCCAAGGTCCGTTCCGGCCCGCCGATCGACGCCGATCCCGACTACGCGCTGCCGATTTGGGCGGGGCTGCTCGAGCTCGAGACCGTGGTCGCCGGGCTTGCGGGCGATGGCCGCGGCGCCGGGGCGGGGCCGGTGCCGGCGCACCTCGCGGGCTACGGCCCGGGCCGCACTTTCGCCGCGCTGCTCGCGGGCGCCGCCCGGCGCGCGGCCGCGAACGTCGCGGTGTGACGGGAGGTCGAAATGACCCTGACGATCCGTCCGTCTCAGGCCGGCGACCTCCTCGCGATTCAGGCGATCTACGCGCACCACGTTCGCCACGGGCTGGGTTCGTTCGAGGAAGTACCGCCGGACGTGGCCGAGATGGGGCGCCGGCGTCACGCTCTCATCGCCGACGGGTTTCCTTATCTGACGGCGCTCGCTCAAGGGCGGGTCGCCGGCTTCGCCTACGCCAGCCGCTATTTGGCCCGGAGCGCCTACCGGTTTACGGTCCAGGACAGCATCTACGTTACGCCCGACCGGCTCCGCCAGGGGGTAGGCCGCGCGCTCCTCGGCCGGCTTATCGAGGAGTGTACGACGCAAGGATTCCGCCAGATGATTGCCATCATCGGCGATTCGGCCAACGAAGGCTCGATCCACCTGCACCGGACGTTGGGCTTTGCGACGACCGGAACCTTGAAGGCGGTTGGCTTCAAATTGGGCCGCTGGGTCGATAGCGTCCTCATGCAGCGCCCCCTCGGGTCCGGCGCGGCAACGCGGCCGGACGAAACCGGCGTTTAATCGCGACGCTGGCCGGGATTTCGGGTCGAATCCCGCACTCGGATTCGCCAACCGCCTGTTTGGTTCGAGTCTATAGGTAATTTTATTACTCGACAGAGTCTTGCCCGAATCGAGGCCTTGATTCGCGTTTGACAGGTAAGAGAATCTCTTAGTTAGTGATTTGGTTTTATTAAATAATTATCAAGCAAACAATCGTTCGATTCATTTTATCCACAGACTGAAAAAGTCGTTCCTCGCTCGTTCGATCACCGGCGTTGTTCCCTACACGCGCAATTCGCTGTCGCTTCGACCGCGGTGCCGACGACGTCGTTGTGATCGGCGACTCGGACTCACTTGGCCAATGGGCCGCTGCATCGCTCACGTGTATCTGCGGTCGGCAACGGGCTGATGCGTTCGGCACCGAGCCGGTAGGTTTCGACTGCGAACTGAAAGTCTTTTCGGCTTGGCGCGCTACAATGCCTGTGGTTAGGTGGCTTCGCGGGCGAGGCTTAGGGGGAAATCGTGAAGTATAGGGGGATTCTCTTAGTCCTCTGTCTTTTAGGGCCGGTTGCTCCGGCTACAGCCGATACCGCTCCGACCGGGGCGTATGCGACCAAGGTATCGCTGGCGCGACCCTCGGCTAACGCCGTGGCGCGACCGTCCAAAGGGTGGAATTGCGTTGCGTACGCGCGCGCGATCGGCGGCTTCGATCTCTCCGGCGATGGTTGGCGGTGGTGGCAGAATGCAGCCGGCGTCTACGACCGCTCGCCGCAGCCGACGATCGGCGCCGCCCTCGTCTTCAAGCGGAGCGGCTCGATGCACCAAGGCCACGTCGCCGTGGTCGAGGCGATCCACGATGAGCGCACCGTGCTGGTCCGCCACGCCAACTGGGCCCCGCGCGGCGGCGGTAAAGGCCAGATCTCGACCGAGTACGTCCACGATATTTCGCCGCGGAACGACTGGACCGAGGTCCGGGTCGAACACCAGCCAAGCCAGACCTACGGTCGCCCTTACCCGACCTACGGCTTCGTCCTTCCCGGCCGGCGGATCGCCAGCCGCTAGTCGTGCGCCCGCGGGACGGTAGCCGCGCGCCTGCGCGGCTTGCTCAGGCGGCAGCCGGTGTCACGGTTACCCGTACGCAGCCGGCAGCTTCGGCGATCGCGACCTGCGCCAGCCCGAAACGCTCGATCACCCAGGCATTGGCGCGGAGGTGCCCGCTCGCCGCGGCGGTCGCGAACGCGGACGGTCCCTTGGCGAGCGCAAGCGCCGGGAGAAGCTGATCGGCCAAGTAGCGATCGACCGGCGCGCCGCCTTCGTGGTGAGCGAGGAGCGCCTGCACCGCGGCATCGGCGACCGTTTCCGACGGGGTTCCGGCCTCGCCGAGCGCGCTGAACCCGGCCCGCGTATGCTCGTACTCGAGCGTGAGAAAGAGCCCGGCGCCAGGGCTCGCTGCCCTCACGTTCTCCGGGACGATGGCGGCGCGCGGGCTCAGGCGCCTTAGTCCGGCCTTGGCGCGGTCGGTCATGCGCTGCGCCACGTGCGGCGGCAGGTTGGCGGCGGCGGCGCGGCCGAATACGCGCCTGAAGGCGCCGCGCTCGGTCAGGACGAGCGGCTTCAACGCGAGCGTCGTCTGTCCGGCAATCGTCGCGTCGATCGCGCCTTCCCCGTGCGGGAACCAGCCCCACGCCTTGAGCGCCAGGGTGGCGGCGACGCCCATGCCGGCGAGCGCCGGCAGCCACACGTCGTTGGCGTAGTCGTAGGGCGGGCTCCACGGCATGTGGGTGCCGCCTTTGATGCGGACGGTCGAGGGGCCGGCAGCGAAGGCGAGCGGCAAGAGCACGGCAGCGAGCACCAGGGTGGCGGCGCCGGCGCTGCCGCCGGGGCGGGCCGCGCCGACATCGAAGAAATAATTGCCGGGCTTGGGCCGGGTGCGCGGGAAGAAGGTGAGCGAGCGGCTCCCGAGCGAATCGCCGACCAGATGCCCTTCGCAGATATGAGCGGCGGCGCGGACCGCGGTCAGGTGTTGCGCGGCGAGCCCGGGATTCGGGCGCTTGGCGCGGACGTTGTCGATCCGGATGCCGCGGCCGGTGAGCGCGGCGAGCGCGACCGCGGTGCGGACGATCTGTCCGCCGCCTTCGCCGTACGCTCCGTCGATTGCCAGAAGCTCTGCCATGAGCGGGCGAGTAGCCCACCGCGCGGCGGCGGTCAATCGCTGTATCACCGCTTGATGGGGATCAAAGCCCGATCGGTCGTCCTCGCCGATGCTGGCCGCGATGGAGCCGCAAGCGCAGCCGATCCGCTATCTCGACCGCGACGGACAGGCGCTCGTCGCGCTGTCGGCGTTCGCGCACGATCCCCGGACGCTGATCGCGTTCTACCGCGCGATGCTGCGAACGCGCACGTTCGACGCCAAGGCGGTTGCGCTGCAGCGCACCGGCCGGCTCGGCACCTATGCTTCCTCGCTCGGCGAAGAAGCGGTCGGCGTCGGCCTCGCCAGCGCGATGCGGCCGGGCGCCCGGCACGACCTCGGCGAACACCGCACGCACCAGGTGGGTGATGATCTCGCGGTTGGCGAGCGCGCAGTTGATCCCGGCTCGCATCGCGCCGATGTAGCGCTGGCCGAGGCTCGAGACGATCGGCGCGCAAGCGAGCTCGCGGTCGGGGAGCGCGAGCCGCAGTGGATGGTGACGACGATCGCGTGGGGCGCGAGCCCGAAGGCACGCGCCGTGGCCGGGTCGTAGATTTCGGCGACTTCCTGGATTTCGAGATAGTGGTTGCCCGACCCGAGCGTTCCCATTTCGTCGCGCTGGCGCGCCTTGGCCTTGGCCGAGACAAAATCGGGGCGGGCGCCGGCGCTGGTCCCGCCGTCCTCGATGCGGGCGAGGTCGGCTGAAACGCCCCAGCCCCGGTCGACCGCGCAGCGCGCGCCGCCCGCCAGCATCGCGTCCATCTCGCCGTCGCTCAGCCGAATGCGGCCGGTCGCGCCGACCCCGGCCGGGATGCGGCGGAACAGAGCGTCGGCGAGTGCCTGCTTGACCGGCGCGAGGTCTGCGGGCGCGAGCCCGGTGGTGAGCGTACGCACGCCGCAGCTGATGTCGAAGCCGACGCCCCCGGCCGAGACCACGCCGCCCAGGTCGGGGTCGAACGCGGCGACCCCGCCGATCGGGAAGCCGTAGCCCCAGTGCGCATCGGGCATGGCGTAGGCGGCATCGACGATACCCGGCAGCTTGGCGACGTTGGTGAGCTGGTCGTAGACCTTCTCCTCCATGTCGGCCGCGAGCGCCGCCGAGGCGTAGAGGATCGCCGGGACGCGCATCGCCCCGACCGGATCGACCTGCCAGGCAAACGCGCCGATCTGCCGCCAGCGCGCGAGGTCCATCGGTTAGTTCTGGTCGCGGTCGTCGTCGCGGGCGGCGACGGCGTCCAAGATCGCGAGCACGCGTGCGACCCGGGTCGGCATCGGCTTTTCGAGCTCGCCCATGGCGTCGGCGGCGCCGAGCCAGGCTTCGGCTTCGACCAACTCGGCGTGCGAGGCGCCGGTCGCGAGGACGGCGGCCACGGTCTCGTCGTCGAGGTCGCCGAAGATTGCGCGGACATCGGCGGTATTCGCGCCGGCGCCGTGGGCCGGGGTCAGACGTCGATCACGCATTGCGCTCTCCATTCTCCTGACTCGCCGCACTCGACTTCGAGCTCGGTCATCGTCGCGCCCTTCGGTTCGACCGCTGGGGCATGGCGCGCGACGTCGACCGCTTCGCCCCACGCTTCGGCCTCGAGCCGGTCGCCGGCGATCGCTACGGCGAAACGTCCGAACAACATGCGCCGCGTCGCCATCTCGAAGATCACTGCATTCAACCAGTCGACCAGCAGAAACTCCAAGGCCGGCGCGCGGCACCCGATCGCGACTTTCGCGGCGGTCGCGACCGCGGCCGCCGGGGTGGGCCCGAAGCCGCGGACGCCGATATCGGCGCCGTGCGCGAAATGTTCGTAACGCTCATCCGCCACGCGAACCACCTTAAGCGCCCGCGCCGCCGGCCGGCTTTAATCTGGATCGACAACGTCCCTCATGGTGGGTCCGTCGACCCATGAGGGCACTCACGCGGACTCGCCCTTCGACAGGGTCGGGGCGGGGTCATCTATTCAATCCAGCTGCACCAGCTGCCACTTGAGATAGGCCGACTCGGGAAGGTGCGGGTGGACCGGGTGATCGGGTCCGGCGCCGCCGTGAGCGACGATCCGCCCCGTTCGCTTGGCAGCGGCCAAGCCCATCCGCACCTCGGACGCGAACGCGGGCGGATCGACCAGATGCGAGCACGAGGCGATGAAAAGAAACCCGCCCGGCGCTACCAGCGCCGCCGTCATGCGGGCGAGCTTGCGGTAGCCCTTGAGCCCGGCCGCTAACCCCTTGCGCGACTTCACGAACGCGGGGGGATCGGCGATCACGATGTCGTAGCGCTCGGCCTGGGCGGCGCGGCGGCCGATCTCGGCGAAGACATCGCCTTTGACGAAGGTCGCGCGCGCGTCGACCCCGTTACGGGCCGCGGCGGCGCGGGCGAGCGCGAGCGCGGGCTCCGAGCTTTCGATCGCGACGACGGTTGCGGCGCCGGCGGCAAGCGCGCGGATCGCGAATCCGCCGGTGTGACTGAAGAGGTCGAGAACACGGGCGTCATGGCTGATCCCGGCGATTAGCGTCCGCCCCGGCCGCTGGTCGAAGAACCACCCGGTCTTTTGACCGCCGGCCAGGTCGGCCGCGAACGCGACGCCCTCTTCATCAACGGCGACCGGCGCATCGGCATGGCCGCGCGCGACGGTGACCGCGACGCCGAGGCCCTCGAGCGAACGGATCGGGCTGTCGTTGCGGAGAACGATCGTCACCGGCGCGATCGTTCGGTCGAGCGTGGCGATGACGGCGTCGGTCAAACGGTCGATGCCGGCGGTGTTGGCCTGGACGACGACCGCGTCGGCGAAGCGGTCGACGATCAGCCCCGGTACGCCGTCGGCTTCGGAATGGAGCAGGCGGTAATAGGGAGCGGTGTAGAAACGGGCCCTGAGCGCGAGCGCGGCTTCGATGCGGGCGGCAAAGTAGTCGTGGTCGATGGCGGTTTCGCTGGCGCCGGCAAACAACCGCGCCGCGATCAGCGAATTGCGGTTGAAGGTCGCGGCGCCGAGCGGCTTGCCGTTGGCGTCGAGGACGGCCACCACCGCGCCCGGCTCGATCGACTTGGCCGCGGCGTCCATCGCGATTTCATTGGAATAGATCCACGGGTGGCCGCGCAGGATGCGGCCGCTTTCGTGCGGCTTGAGGCGGATCGAGGGGCGCGGGGCGGACACGTTGCGCGGATACTACCCCGACCGCGCGCCCCGTCGAGGGCGAAGGCGTCCGCTAACGCGCGCCGTACATTGATTTGCTCATCCGGCGCGTCACGAAATCACGATCGCTCTCGAGCGTGGTGAGGCGTTCACGGACGCAATTTTAGTGGGCCGCCGACCCGGCGGCGTGACCCGTCCGTGTGCACTGGTCCGCCGGCAACTCCGCGTCGGTGCCGCAGGACGCCAAACCCGAGGCCAGCACGATCAAACCCGCGGCGAAAAGAGACTTTCGCATACTCCGTTACGCCTAAAACTGGATGTGAAAACGGCGCGGACCATAGCATCGGCCGGCGGCGCGCGCGGATAACATCGACGTTATGTCGGCCAGGTGATCACCGAGCTGCGCGCGGGTTGTCCCGTGCGTTGGACCGGAAGATCGCGCTCGGTTCGTTAGCATTGGCCTGCGCCGCCGCCGCTGCCGCGCGACAAGATCGCGCGGTCTCGTTCGATGGTCGCGGTTTCGCGTTTGAGGCAGTCGCTGTGCGTCGCGGTGCCGGCCGCTCCGGCGCAGCGGCCGGCAGTGTATTCGGCATCGGTCGCGCAGGCGACGAGGCTCACGGCGATGAGGGCCAGGGTTGCTAGTCCAATATGAATGGTCTGCATAAGCTTATCTCCTCATCTATCGCGGTCGGCGGTCTACCCACCTTTGCGCGAGCAGGCGTCACAAGGCCGTGACCCGGCGACCGAGCGGCGCGACCCTAGCCCGGTGCGCATAGCAAAGCGGCACCGTTTTCATGGCCTTACGTTATGGCCGGGCCCGGTTTGCAGGCCAGACAACGATGGCGTAGCTTCGGCTCAACGCAGTGGCGTGAGGATCGGGCAATGAAAATCGTCGTCGTCGGCGGCGGGCCGGCTGGGCTCTACTTCAGCATTCTGATGAAGAAGCACGACCCCGAGCACGACATCACCGTCTACGAACTCAACCGCAACAATGACACCTTCGGCTTCGGCGTCGTGTTCTCGGCGACTACGCTCGGCCACTTCCGCGACTACGATGCGCCGTCGTATGACCGCATCCGCGAGAACTTCGCCTACTGGGGCGACATCGACGTTCACTACAAGGGCCACGTCATCACCACGACCGGGCACGATTTCTGCGGCATGTCGCGGGTCAAGCTGCTGCTGCTGTTGCAGGATCGCTGCCGAGAGCTCGGCATCAAGATGCACTTCCAGACCGACATCAAGTCGCTCGATCGATTCGGCGACGCCGACCTGATCGTCGCCTCGAACGGCATCAATAGCTGGATCCGCGAAGCCTATAAGGCCTCGTTCCGACCGTCCTACGACTGGCGGCCCAACAAGTTCGTGTGGCTCGGCACCACCAAGCCGCTCGAGGCCTTCACCTTCGACTTCCGCAAGACCAATACCGGCGTCTGGAATATCCACGCCTACCAATACGACAAGGACATGGCGACCTTGATCGTCGAGACCACCGGCGAGGCCTGGAAGAAAGCGGGTCTCGCCGACGCAACCGAAGCCGACACCGTCCGCTTCGTCCGCGAGCAATACGCCGATCTCTTGGACGGACACGACATCGTCACCAACAAGTCGCAGTGGCGGAACTTTCCGACTATCCGCTGCGAAAGCTGGATCCACGACAACATCGTGATCATGGGCGACACCGCCCACACCGCTCATTTCTCGATCGGCTCCGGCACCAAGCTCGCGATGGAAGACGCGATCGCGCTCTACGAGGAGTTTCGCGTTCGCACCAACGTTCGCGACGCGCTCGAGGCCTATGACGTCGACCGCCGCGACGACGTCGGCCGCATCCAGCACGCGGCCGATGTTTCTCTCTCCTGGTTCGAGCACGTCGAACGCTATTGGGACATGGAGCCGACCCAGTTCGCGTTCAGCATGCTGTCGCGCTCGAAGGCGATCACTTACGACAATCTGCGCGTCCGCGATCCCAAGTTCGTGGCCGAAACCGACCGCTGGTTCACGGCCGACGTCGCGCGCCGCTTGGGGCCGAAGGCGGAGCGACCGAAACCGGTGCCGCCGATGTTCGCGCCGTTCAGGCTCAAGAACCTGTGGCTTGCGAACCGGGTCGTGGTCTCGCCGATGTGCCAGTACAGCGCCGAGAACGGGCTGCTTACCGAATGGCACTATGTGCACCTGGCAAGCCGCGCCGTCGGCGGCGCCGGGCTGATCGTGACCGAGATGGCCTGCCCCGGGCCCGACCACCGCATCACACCGGGCTGCACCGGCATCTGGACCGATCAGCAGGAGGCGGCGTGGAAGCGGGTGGTCGATTTCGTCCACGGCCATTCCGACTCCAAGATCTGCCTCCAGTTCGGCCACGCCGGCCGCAAAGGCTCGACCAAGCTCGCTTGGGAGGGGATCGATCAGCCGCTTCCCGCCGGCGGCTGGGACATCGTCGCGCCGTCGGCGCTCCCCTACCGCAAGGACAGCCAAGTGCCGCGGCCGATGACGCGATCCGACATGGACCGCGTCAAAACCGACTTCGTGCAAGCGGTCAGGCGCGCGGCGCGGTGCGGCTTCGACATGATCGAGCTGCACGGCGCCCACGGGTACCTGCTGGCGAGCTTCCTCTCGCCGGTTACCAATCGGCGCACCGACGAATATGGCGGTAGCCTCGAGAACCGGCTGCGCTATCCGCTCGAGGTGTTCGACGCCTGCCGGGCGGCGTGGCCGGCGGAGAAACCGATCTCGATCCGCCTCTCGGCGCACGACTGGATGCCGGGCGGCAACACGCCCGACGATGCCGTCGCGATCGCGCGTGCGTTCAAGGCGCGGGGTTGCGACTTGATCAGCGTCTCGAGCGGGCAGACCGCGTCGGAAGAAAAGCCGGTTTACGGCCGTATGTTCCAGGTGCCGTTTTCGGAGCAGATCCGAATCGAGGCCGGCATCGCGACCGTCGTCGCCGGCAACATATTCACCTGGGACCAGGTCAATACCATCGTCGCCGCGGGCCGCTCGGACCTGGTCGCGCTCGCGCGCGCCCATCTCTACAACCCGTATTTCACCGATCAGGCGGCGGCGTATTACGGCTGCGGCAATGTCGTACGGTGGCCGAACCAGTACCTCTCGGCCAAGTTCGCCGCCCTCCGCCAATTCGATCGCGAGCGGCAGGAGATATTGGATTTGCGCGAAGCGGCGCGGCCCGACGCCCACAAGGAACGTGAGGGCTCGCGTTTCGGCAGCCGCTCGGACGAGTGGGAGATGAAGGGTGCGGCCGTCGGCGCCGCTGCCGCCGCCGAGGCGCGGCTCCGTCGGGACGAGTAGGCGATCAACGGGAACCGCCGGCCCCGGCCGTGGAACTCGTGCGGAGGGAACGCGCCTGTGGCGATCGAAACCAAGGCGTTCGTAGCGGTTAACCGGTTCGGACTCGGCGCTCGGCCGGGCGAGCTCAAGCGCGCGGCCAGCGATCCGCACGGCTGGCTCGAGGCGCAGCTCGAAGGCCGCTCGGCCCAACCCGACGCCTTCGCGGCGCTCGAGTCGGGGCCGGCAACGACGCGCTCTTTCTTCGCGGCCGACGACCGCAACGCCAAGGAAGTCATCAAGCTTTTCAGCGAACGCTTTCGCGACATCTTCATGCAAGAGGTGGCGGCGCGCACCCGCGTCATGGCGACCAGCGCGCAGCCGTACCGCGAGCGGCTGGTTGCGTTCTGGAGCAATCACTTCACCGTGTCGGCCAAGCGGCCGGTGGTGGCGGGACTGGCCGGCGCGTTCGAGCGCGAGGCGATCCGCCCCCACGTCACCGGGCGTTTTGCCGACATGCTGCTGGCGGTCGCGCGCCATCCGGCGATGCTGCTCTTCCTCGACAACGTGCTCTCGATCGGTCCCAACTCGATGGCCGGCCAGCGGACCGGCAAGGGCCTCAACGAGAACCACGCGCGCGAGATTCTCGAGCTGCACACGCTCGGGGTCAAAGGCGGCTACGACCAGCGCGACGTGGTCGAACTGGCCAAGCTCATCACCGGCTGGTCGCTCTCGCGCCGCGAGCCGGGGGCGACGCCCGGCACCTACAAGTTCCACGGGTTCGCGCACGAGCCGGGAACGAAGACGCTGCTCGGCGTCCGCTACGACCAGGGCGGCGAGGCCGAAGGCGAGGCCGCGCTGCGCGCGCTCGCGCGCCATCCATCGACCGCGATCTTCATCGCCACCAAATTCGCGCGCCACTTCATCGCCGACGATCCGCCGGCGCCGGCGGTCGAACGCCTGGCGCGCGTCTTTCGCGACACCGATGGCGATCTCAGGGCGTTGGCGGCGGCGGTCGTCGACGAGCCGGCGGCCTGGCAGGCACCGCTCGCCAAGTTCAAGACGCCGCAGGACTTTCTCGTCTCGGTTCTGCGCGCGACCGACATCTTTCCCGCCGAACCCCGCGCGGTGGTCGGCTCGTTCGAGGAACTCGGCCAGGTCCCCTTCACCGCACTCTCGCCGGCCGGGTGGGACGACAACGCGGCGGCGTGGGCCGGGCCCGAAGCCGTACTCCGCCGCGCCGAATGGTCGCTCGCCTTTGCCCGCCGCGCCGCTCCGGCCCGCCAGCCCATCGCGCTCATGGAGGCGACGATCGCGCCGGTCGCTTCCGCGCGCACGCGCGAGGCCATCGCTCAGGCCCCGAGCGCGCAGCAGGGCTTGGCGCTCCTTCTCGCCAGTCCGGAGTTCCTCCGCCGATGACGACGAACCGACCGGCCAATGTCCGCTCGCGCCGTGCCGTGCTGAAAGCGGCGCTCGCGACAGGTGCGCTCTCAGCGCTGCCGCGCGTCGGCGCCGCCGCGCCCGACCCGCTCGCGGGCCGGCGCCTAGTGCTCGTCTTCCTGCGCGGCGGGCTCGACGGCCTCGCGCTCGCCCCCGCCTATGGCGACCCGGCCTATGCCGCCGCGCGTCGCCATTTGGCGCTCCCCCCGCCCGGTAGCGGTGAGGGCGCCCTCGAGCTCGACGCGACCTTCGCGCTCCACCCGGCGCTTCACGCGCTCCATCCGTGGTACGGCGCAGGCGAGCTCGCGCTCCTTCACGCCGTCGCGAGCCCGCATCGCGGCCGTTCGCATTTCGAAGCTCAGGACCTGGTCGAAAACGGGACGCCGCAGCCCTACGGCGCGGCCGATGGCTGGCTCAACCGCGCGCTCGGCGCGGTCGACGCTCCCGGCCGCCGCCTCGGACTTGCGCTCGGGCACAGCGTGCCGCTGCTCTTGCGCGGGCCGACCCCGGTGATGACCTGGGCTCCCTCGCACTTTCCCAGGGTCGACACCGAGTTCCTGGCGCGGCTCGCCGACCTCTATGAAGGCGACGCGCTGCTGGCGCCGGCGCTCGCCGATGCGCTCAAGGGTCAGGCGCTTGCCGACGAAGTCATGGGCGGCGACGCCCGGGGCATGGGCGGGCGCGGCGGCCTTCGCAACCTGCAGGCGTTCAAGACCGCGAGCAAGGCCGCGGGCGAGTTGATGGCGGCGCCGGACGGCCCGCGCGTCGCGGTGCTCGAGTTGAGCGGGTGGGATTCGCACGCCAACCAGGGCACCACGCAGGGGCAGATCGCGGCTCTTTTGGGCGGCGTGGGCGACGGCCTCGCGTCGCTCAAAGCGGCGCTCGGACCTGCGTGGCGTTCGACCGCGGTCTTGGTCATCACTGAGTTCGGCCGCATGGTCGCGCCCAACGGTACCGGCGGTACCGACCATGGCACCGCCGGTGCGGCGTTGCTCGCCGGCGGCGCCGTCAAAGGCGGTCGCGTCATCGCCGACTGGCCGGGATTGGGCCCGGCGCAGCTCTTCGAAGGCCGCGATCTCCGTCCCACGCTCGAACTTCGTCCCGTCTTCAAGGCCCTGCTCCGCGATCACTTGAAGATCGCCGAGGCCGCGATCGAGACGCGCACCTTTCCCGAGAGCCGCGACCTCCGCCCGCTCGAAGGGTTGTTCCGCGCGTAGCGGGCGGGGAGCCCCGGCTCTGGCGCCGATACCCCGGCCCGTGGCACCCTCCGGGCTCCGTCGCGGCCGCGGCGGAGCGGAGAGTCGCGGATGGCCAAGCAGCTATTGCATTTCGTCTTTGGCGGCAGGGTGAGCGACCCCAAAGGCATCGAGTTCCTCGATCTCGACGCCCTCGACGTGGTCGGTATTTTCCCGAATTACAAGACCGCCTACGCGGCGTGGCGCGCCAAAGCGCAGGCGACCATCGACGACGCCCAAATGAAGTACGTGATCGTCCACATGCACCGCATGCTCGAGCCGGACATGGACGACGAAAAAGGCGGCACCGAGCACCACCAGTAGACGCACGCCGCTCCGGCGCGCCCAACGGGTTTCCATGATGCGTAACTTCCAACTTCCCGGTCGCTCGACGATTCATGCCAAGCACGGCATCGCCGCGACTTCGCACTACTTGGCGACACTCGCCGGGATCGATGCGCTCAAGGCCGGCGGCAACGCGATCGATGCGGCCGTCACCGCGAGCGCGGTCTTGGCCGTCGTCGAGCCGCAGTCGACCGGGATCGGCGGCGACTGCTTTGCGCTTTACGCCAAGGGCGGCCAGGGCGCGGTGATCGGCTTGAACGGATCGGGGCGCGCGCCGGCCAAGGCGACCGCGGCGTGGTACGCCGACCACGGGATGAGCCGGATTCCGGGCGAGCATTCGCCGCATTGCGTGACGGTGCCGGGGGCGATCGATGCCTGGGCCACGCTGCTCGCGGACCACGGCACCTTCACACTCGGGCAGGCGTTGGCGCCGGCGATCGACTATGCCGAAAACGGCTACGTCGTCGCGCCCCGCGTCGGCCATGACTGGGCGGCGGCGGAAGCGAAGCTCGCCGCCGATCCCAACTCGACGCGCGTATTCCTGCCGCAGGGTCGCCCGCCCCGGGTCGGCGAGATTCACCGCCAGCCCGAACTCGCCGATGCGCTCAAGACCATCGCCAAGGAAGGGCGCGACGGATTCTACCGCGGCTGGGTCGCGCGCGACATCGTTAGCTTCCTCCAGGGCCTCGGCGGGCTTCACTCGCTCGACGACTTCGCCGAGAACGAACCCACATACGTTAATCCGATCAAGACTGCGTACCGTGGCTACGACGTCCTGCAGATCCCGCCAAACGGGCAGGGCATCACTGTGCTGCTGATGCTCAACATCCTGAGCGGATTCGACATGGCGGCGCTCGATCCGTTCGGGGTCGAACGGTTCCACCTCGAAGCCGAGGCGACGCGGCTCGCCTATCGCATGCGCGATACGATGGTGGCCGACCCCGCCATGGCCGAGGTGCCGGTCGACGCGATTCTCTCGCCGGCCTTTGCCGACGATTTGCGCAAACGGGTCGATCGCGGCCGCGCCATGAACGATTGGGAGGTCAAGAACGTCCCGCTCGGTGGCGACACCATCTATCTGACGGTGATCGACAAGGACCGGAACGCGGTCTCGTTCATCAACTCGCTCTACCAGGGTTTCGGCGCCGCGCTGACCGCGCCCAAGTCGGGCGTGCTCCTGCAGAACCGCGGCGCCGGGTTCGTCCTCGATCCCGAGCACCCCAATTGCATCGCGCCCCGCAAGCGCCCCTTCCACACCATCATTCCCGGCATGGTCAAGAACGGCGATCGTGTCCACATGACCTACGGCGTCATGGGCGGCCACTACCAGCCGGTCGGCCATACCCACGTTCTCACCAACGTCATCGACTACGGCATGGACGAGCAGGAAGCGCTCGATTGCGCGCGCGGCTTCCACTTCGGCGGCCAGTACGCGTTGGAGGACGGCGTACCGCCGGCGACCGCCCGCGGCCTCGCCGACTTCGGCCACAACGTCGTCCGCGCGGCGTGGCCGCACGGCGGCGGCCAAGCGATCCGGATCGACTGGCAGAACGGCACGCTCGCCGGCGGCTCGGAGCCGCGCAAGGACGGCTGCGCGATCGGGTATTAGATCGGCCGAGGCGAAAGTCCGATCGCCGACCAATGGCGGATTTGCTTCGGCTGGGAACAAGGAGGACCGAGCGACGTCGCGATCATCGACTACCACTGACCGCGCGTTGCTGAAGAACCCGCACCCAGGCGCCATTCTGCTCGAGGACTTCTTGAGGCCCGACTTGATGGAGCGCAGACGCCAAATCGCGCGCGATCTCGCGCGAATCACGCCGCGGGCAGCTTAGTTCAGGACTATGTTGCGGAACCGCCGGCCGAACGGATCGGCGCGGTGCGGAAATCGCGGCCCGAGGCCTCGGCGCAACTACGGCCGTTCGGCTCGGTCACGATCATCGTCCACGAACCTTTCTTCGAGACTAGGATCTCGAAGGTCTTGCCATCGGCCATGCGGCCGGTGGCGGTCGGGGTCTCGGCGTAAGCTTCTTGGAGGAAGTGAACGATATCGCCGCGCGAGCGGCAGAGGATCGAGTCGGCGGCCGCTGCCACGGGAACGAAAAGGGCTGCCGACAGGGCGAATACCCTAAACATTGTAAACCTAGCTCCCCACCCCACCAGAAGTAGTACCCAGTGGTAAAACACGATCGATCAGCTTGGTATTATCGTTAGTTGACCAAACGTAACATTACACAACCTAACACCCTACTACGATTATGCAAATAACATTCTGTTTTATTTGGTAAATATGGCTTATCCACAAAGCGGAATCTGTCGGGGAGATTACTGATAGAGACCAGCCACACGCGCACGTTGTATGACGAGGCCGAGGACTAACTCGATTGTCGGCGTCGGTACCCCGACCAGACCGCCGAGTTCAACGACCGCGGTGACGAGCGCATCGATCTCCATCGGCCGGCCGCGTTCCAAGTCCTGCAGCATCGAGGTCTTGTGCGCCCCGACATCGGCGGCGCCTTGAATGCGGCGGTCGACATCGATCGCGAACGCGACGCCCAGCTTCTCGGCGACGGCTTGCGCCTCGAGCATCATCGCGCGCGCGACGCTTCGCGTCGCCGGATCGGTGGCGATGCGATCGAGCGTGGCGTGGGTGAGCGCGCTCAACGGATTGAACGAGAGATTGCCCCACAGCTTCATCCAGATTTCGGCGCGGATGTTGGGTCGCACCGGCGCCTTGAAGCCGCCGGCTATCATCGCTTTGGCGATACGCTGCAGGCGTTCCGACTTGGCCCCGTCGGGCTCGCCCAGGGTGAAGCGGTCGCCGTCGATGTGCCGAACGACGCCCGGCGCGACCACCTCGCACGCCGGATAGACCACGCAGCCGATCGCGCGCTCGGGCCCCAAGTGCGTCCACTGCCGATCGCCCGGATCGACGCTCGCCAGCCGCCGGTTTTCCCACGGGCCCGCGAGCTTATGGAAGTACCACCACGGCACCCCGTTGACGGCGAACACGATCGCGGTCGCGGGCCCGAGCAGCGGCTTGAGCCGCTCGGCCATCGCCGGCACCTGGTGCGCCTTGAGCGTCACGAAGACGACGTCCTGGGGGCCGGCCGCGGCCGGATCTTCGACCGCACGCGGCCGCGTCACTTTGGTTTCGCCGCCGATCTCGAGCCTAAGGCCGTCTTTCTGGATGGAGGCCAAATGCGGCCCGCGCGCGATCAGCGTCACTTCTTCGCCCGCGCCGGCGAGCCCGGCGCCCAGATAGCCGCCGATCGCCCCGGCGCCAACGATCGTGATTCTCATCGCCGCGCCGAGCGCGTCACGGTTCGCCGTTTCCGGCGCGACGCGGATCGCCGGGCTGCAGGGGTCATGCGCCGAGCCCCAATTTCTGCGCGAGGCCAATCCGTTGCACCTTGCCGGTCGCGCCCTTCGGCAGTTCCTTCAGGATCACGACTTTGCGCGGCACTTTGAAATCGGCCAGCCGTTTGGCCGCGAACTCGCGCAATTCCTGGTCGGTGACGGTCGCGTTCTCGTGCAGCACGACCGCGGCGCCGACCTCTTCGCCCAGCTTGTCGTGCGGGATGCCGAACGTCACGACCTGCGCCACCGCGGGGTGGTCGAGGAGAATCTCGTCGACCTCGCGCGGGCTGACCTTCTCGCCGCCGCGGTTGATGATCTCCTTGATGCGGCCGGTGATGGTGAGATAGCCCTCGGGATCGATCCGGCCCTGATCGCCGGTGCGGAACCACCCGTGCGTGAAGTTCTCGGCGTTAGCCTTGGGGTTGTTCTCGTAGCCGGCGGTCACGTTGTCGCCGCGGATCACGACTTCGCCGATCGTATCGGAGGGCAGGAGCCGGCCCTGGTCGTCCATGATCGCGACCTCGGGCCCGGCGGCGAGTCCGACCGAACCGGGCTTGCGCGCTCGCGGCGGCAGCGGATTGCTCGCCATCTGGTGCGCCGCTTCGGTCATGCCGTAGGACTCGATCACCGGCGCGCCAAACGTCTTTTCGAGCTCGGCCATTACCTGGGGCGGAAGCGAGGCGCTCGACGAGCGGATGAAGCGGAGCGTGGTGCGCGCGATGGTCTCCTGGTTGCGCGGTGCCCGCGCCAGGATCGCCTGGTGCATGGTCGGCACCGCCGTGTACCAGGTGGGCTTCAGCTCATCCATCCAGGCAAAGAACTTGAGCGCGTTGAAGCCGGGGGTGCAGTGGACCGAGCCGCCGGCGCCGAGGCTCGACAGCACCGCGGCGATCAGGCCATGGATGTGGAAGAGCGGCATGACGTTCAAGCACCGATCCCCGCTGGTGAGCGCGAGCGTCGTGCGAATGTTGCGGGCCGAGGCGCACACGTTTTTCTGCGCCAGCGGCACGATTTTGGGCCGCGAGGTGGTGCCCGAGGTGTGGAGGACGAGCGCTTCGTCGTCGGGCCCGGCGGTGCCGGTCGCGACCCGGGCGCGGCCGGTCTCGCCTTCGAGGGCGAACACGCCGGCGGGCGCGCCGGCGGGGACGACGAGCTCGAGGATCGGGATACCGCGCTGTTTCGCGACCTCGCGCGCCGGGGAGGTCGAGCCTTTCTCGACCACCAGCGCCTTGGTGTTGAGGTCGGCGAGGTAGAAGTCGAACTCGTCGCTCCGGTAGGCCGGGTTCAAAGGGGCGGTCGAAGCCCCGGCGGCGATGGCGACGAACGCGGCCGCCATTTCCGGCCCGTTCGCGAGCACGATCGCGATTCGATCACCGCGGCCCAAGCCCAACCCATTCAGCGTCTTGACGGTGTTCTCGGCCAGCTTCGTCAGGCCGGCGAAGGTAAGGGACGCGCGCGCGGGCGCGCCGATCGCGACGGTGCCGGGCTGGCCGCGCTGGATCAGGTCGAAAACGGTCCGGAACGAAGCGGAGGGAGCCATGCTGCACTTTCGGGGTTGAGGCGCGCCGACATAGCACGATTCGGCGGACGCCCGAAAGCACAGGCATGTCGCCATGGCGGGGCAGCCCCTCCCATGACGGGCGGGCACCGGAACGTCGAGGCTAGAACCGCGCCTCGATCGGCCGCGCCGCCACCAGGTAGCGGTCGGTGCGGGCGATGGTCGCCTCGTAGGCGGCGGAAACGCGCTCGGCCGCATCGTTCTGGACGAGCCGATCGGGGGCGACCTCTTGCGCGATCATCTGCGCCATGAACGGCGCCGAATAGGGCGTGGTGAGGACGAGCGCAGCGAAAGCTTCGCGCGCCAACGGCGCGCGCGGGAACGGGACGACGGTGCCGCTGGCGCGGCGGTTGGGGCCGGCAAAGGCTGGCGGCGCGGCATCGCCCTCGATGCCCGGGCGCTGGCCGCGGCGCGAATCGCGCTCGATCCGCGGATCCTCGCGCGTCGGCGCGCGGACCGGCTCGTAGCGGTTCCACGGATCGTACTCCGGCGGTAGCGGCGGCACGGCCCAAGCGGCGGGCGAAAACGTGCGCGTCGGCACCGCCAAAGCGGCTGTCGCAGTCACGGGCGTTGGCACTCCCCAGACGGGGCGAGCCTACGGGCGCGAGCGTGAACAAACCCTTAAGCGGCATGGTTAAGGCCGGGTTGCAATCCCGCCCGAGGCCGTCGATAAAGAGCGCCCAACCTGAGGTGAGGTCGCATGACCGAGGTCGTCATCACGTCTGCCGTCCGCACGCCGGTCGGCTCGTTCTCCGGCGCGCTGGCCGGCTTCAAGGCGTCAGATATAGGCGCGATCGCGATCAAGGCCGCCCTCGCGCGCTCGCAGATTGCAGGCCCGGACGTGACCGAAGTGGTCCTGGGCCAGGTCTTGACGGCGGCGCAAGGCCAGAACCCGGCACGCCAGGCGGCGATCGGCGCCGGCCTGCCGGTCGAGGTTCCGGCCTGGATCGTCAACCAGGTGTGCGGCTCGGGCCTGCGCGCGGTCGCCCTCGCCGCCCAGGCGATCAAGACCGGCGATGCCACGATCGTCCTCGCCGGCGGTCAGGAAAGCATGAGCCAGTCGACCCACGCCGCCCACATGCGGACCGGCAAGAAGATGGGCGATATCGAGTTCATCGATACCATGATCCGGGACGGCCTGTGGGACGCGTTCCACGGCTACCACATGGGGACCACCGCCGAGAACGTCGCCCGTCAGTGGCAGATCACGCGGAGCGAGCAGGACGCGTTCGCGCTCGCTTCGCAGGTCAAGGCGTCGGCGGCCCGGAAAGCCGGCCGCTTCAAGGACGAGATCGTGCCGGTGACGGTCAAAGGCAAGGGCGGCGATAGCGTGGTCGCCGACGATGAATACATCCGCGACAACGCGACCGCCGAGGGCTTGGCCGGCTTGCGCCCGGCCTTCGCCAAGGACGGCACCGTCACCGCCGGCAACGCGTCCGGCATCAACGACGGCGCCGCCGCGCTCGTCGTGATGAGCGCCGATGAGGCCAAGCGCCGGGGTTTGAAGCCGCTCGCCCGCATCGCGTCGTGGGCGCAGGCCGGGGTCGAGCCAGCGGTGATGGGCTCGGGCCCGATTCCGGCGAGCCGCGCTGCGCTCGAGAAAGCCAGCTGGAGCGTCGCCGATCTCGACCTGATCGAAGCCAACGAAGCCTTCGCCGCGCAGGCCTGCGCGGTCGGCAAGGACTTGGGCTTTGCGCCCGAGAAGCTCAACGTCAACGGCGGCGCGATCGCGATCGGCCACCCGATCGGAGCCTCGGGCGCCCGCATCCTGGTGACGCTCGTGCACGAGATGCGGAAGCGCGGCGCCAACAAGGGCCTCGCCACGCTCTGCATCGGCGGCGGCATGGGCATCGCGATGTGCGTCGAGCGGGCGTGAGCGCCCGGGGTTAGCCGATCTGCAGGCTGCGGCCGGCGGCGCGCTCGCGCCGCTCCCATTCGTCCCACAGCACGGTCACGGTCGTCGCCATCGACGGTCGCGTTGCGAAGCCGGCGTACCAGCCCGCGAGGGCGGGCCGCGCCCCGCGCCAATCCTCGTCCGGAAAGCGGAAATCGAGCTCGCCCAACGCGCAGCCGACCGTAACCGCGCCGATGTCGATGCCGGCCAAGCGGGGCACCAGCCGCTCGAGCGCGTCCAGGGCGCGCTCGATCTGCGCTTTCTTGCGCGCGTCCCAGGCGGGGTCGATTTTTTCAGGCGCGCGGCGGCTCTCCATGATGCGGACGTCGGCCGCGTCGATAACGCCCTCGCCGAGCGCCGCGATCTTGAGCGCCTGCCAGCGCGCCGGCCCGGGCGGTGGGAACAATTTGGGTCCGGCGCCGAGCCAATCGAGGTACTCGCAAATGACGCGGCTGTCGAACAGCGTCGTGCCATCGTCGGTCGTGAGCGCCGGCACCTTGCCCAAGGGGTTGTCGTGGCCGAGCGTCGTCTCCGGGCGCCACGGGTTGGTCGGGACCAGTTCGATCAGGTCGCGTACCTCGGCCTCGATCGCGACGACCAGGCACTTGCGCACGTAGGGCGAGGTCGGGGCGTAGCGGAGTTTCATGACCGTGCAAATCGTTTCGCCGTCCCCACTGCACTGTCGACGAAGCGGAACTCGAGCGCTGAGGCGAACACGTTCTTCGTGCGCCTCTGGGCCCTGATGCGATTCCGCGTGCTAGTGATCGCCTCGGCGAGATCGCGAAACGTCACGGTGATACCGTCGTTTGCGACCCGAAACCGAGCGGGATAAGCGACACTCACGGTACCTTCCTCGGCTCGCACGCAACGCCGCGTGCGGGTTCGGCCAGATAGAAGATCGCCCGAAGCCCGTGGCTCGGCAAGCCGCCTTTCGACCGTCCGTATGGCCTATGCCGGCCGGCGATTCCGCTAGAATGAGCCACTATGCGCCTCGACGTCGTCGACTTGAACCAATTCTACGCGAGCCTGTTGGGCCAGACCGCGCGCCGCGTCATCCGCCGTCGCATCCGCGAGCTGTGGCCGAACGTCGCCGGCCTGCGCGTGCTGGGCATGGGCTACGCGACGCCGTACCTGCGGCCGTTCCGCGAGGAAGCCGAACGCACCATCGCCCTCATGCCGGCGACCCAAGGCGTGACGGCGTGGCCGCGCGACGAGCGCAATCTCGTCGGGCTGTGCGACGAGGCCGAAATCCCGTTGCCTGACGCCGCGGTCGATCGCGTGATTCTGGTGCACGCGCTCGAATCGTCCGAGCAACTGCGTGTCATGCTGCGCGAGATTTGGCGGGTGATGACGGCGGGCGGTCGCCTGATCGTGGTGGTGCCGAACCGGCGCGGAATGTGGGCGCGGGGCGAGCGGACGCCGTTCGGCTACGGCTCGCCGTTCAGCCAGCGCCAGCTCGATACCCTGCTCAGCGAATCGATGTTCTCGCCGCAGACTACCGGGCGGGCTTTGTTCGTGCCGCCGACCGCGCGCCGTTCGATCTTGGGCATGGCGGCGACCATCGAAACCGTGGGCGAGCGCTGGATGCCGGCCTTCGCCGGCGTGCTCATCGCCGAGGCGGGTAAGAAAATCTACGCCGTCACGGCCGAGCCGTCGCGCCGGCGCCTGCGGCGGCTGCAACCGGCGTTTCCGGCGCGGGCGACGCGCGCCAGCTAGCTCGGTTATCTCTTCGCGCGCAGCGTGGGGGAGGAAGGGCCCGGTACGGCGCCGGGAGGTGGGGGCGAGGCGCGTCAGCGCGCGCGCCTGAGCGCGAACAAGCCCTGCTCGGCCAGGAGATTGGCGAGCCGGCGGTTGGCGCCGCCCAAGCTCGTGCGGCCTTTGCGATCGGCAAAAATCTGGCGCTCGATCGCGATCCCGAGCTCGTCGCACAGCGCGATGAAGTCGCGGATCGTGCACGGGTGGATGTTGGGCGATTCGTGCCAGCGCTCGGGCAGGATGTCGGTCTCGGGCATGCGGCCCCGGAGCAGGAGCTGCCAGCGCACGCGCCAGTGGCCGTAGTTCGGGAACGAGACGATCGCGCGCGCGCCGATCCGCACCATTTCTTCGAGGACCCGGCGGGGATTGCGGGTCGCCTGGAGCGTCTGCGACAGGACCACGTAATCGAACGCGCCGCTCGGATAGTCGGCCAGGTCCTCGTCGGCGTCGCCCTGGATCACGGCGAGCCCGCGGCTCACGCACTCCTTGACGTCGCCCTGCGACAGCTCGATGCCGCGGCCATCGACCGCCTTGGTGCGGGCGAGGTGCTCCAACAGCGCGCCGTCGCCGCAGCCGACGTCGAGCACGCGGGCGTTGGCGCCGATCATGTCGGCGATCAAGAGGAGATCGACGCGGACGGCGCGCGGGCGCGCGGGCGGGGCGGCGGCGACGTTCATCGCACTCACCCGAGCCCGCGCTCGCGCGCGGCGCCGTTCAAGAACCCGGTCAACGTGCCGTGGAACTCCGGCTCGTCCAAGAGGAACGCGTCGTGGCCCTTGTCGGTCACGATCTCGACGAAGCTCACCTTGGCGGCGGCGGCGTTCAAGGCGTGCACGATCTCGCGCGAGTCGGCGGTCGGGAACAGCCAGTCGCTGGTGAACGAGATCAGGCAGAAGCGGGTCTTGATGCCGGTGAAGACCTCGGCCAAGCGCCCGCCCTTGTCGGCGGCGAGGTCGAAATAGTCCATCGCCCGCGTGATGTAGAGATAGGAGTTGGCGTCGAACCGGTCGACGAAGGTCGAGCCCTGGTGGCGGAGGTAGCTCTCGACCTGGAAGTCGGCATCGAACCCGTAGGACAGGTTCGAGCGATCCTGCAGCCGCCGCCCGAACTTCCGGCGCAACGCCTGCTCCGACAGATACGTGATGTGCGCAGCCATGCGTGCGACCGCCAAGCCCTTGTGCGGGCGGGTACCGTGGCTGAAATAATCGCCGCCGTGCCAGTCGCGGTCGGCCATGATCGCCTGGCGGCCGACCTCGTGGAAGGCGATGTTCTGCGCCGAGTGGCGCGCGGCTGCCGCGATCGGCACCGCCGCAAAGGTGCGTTCCGGAAACGTCGCCGCCCACTGCAGCGCCTGCATGCCGCCCATCGAGCCGCCGATCACGCAAAAGACGTCGCCGATGCCCAGATAGTCGAGCAGCATCGCCTGTGCCCGCACCATGTCGGTGACGGTGATGACCGGGAACGATAGCCCGAACGGCTTGCCGGTGGCGGGATCGACCTCGGCAGGGCCGGTCGTCCCCATGCAGCCGCCGAGCACGTTGGCGCAGATCACGAAATAGCGCTCGGTATCGATGATGCGCCCGGGGCCGACCACCAGCTCCCACCAGCCCGGCTTGCCGGTGACCGGATGGGTCCCGGCGACGTACTGATCGCCGGTCAAAGCGTGGCAGGCGAGAACGACGTTCGACCCAGCGGCGTTGAGCCGACCGTAGGTCTGGTAGGCGATGGTGAAGGGCCCGAGCTCGGCGCCGCAATCGAGCTTCAAGGGTCGCTCGGCGCCGAGCACGGCATATTGCCCGGCCTTGCGCGCTCGCTCGGAGGCGACCAACGGGTTGAACGCTTCGCTCATGACCTTCAAGCGGGCTTCGGCGCTCTCGGCGCTGTTGTAGACGAGCCCGGCATCGCTGCCTCCATAAAAAAACCCGGCACGCCGGCCGGGTTTCGCACCGGCCTTTTAGCGATTTCTTTTACGTGGTTCGCAAGCCGGCCGGCTCAAATCACCACGGAGCGTTCGGACTCTTATCGGCTGACGTTGGCCGGGTCAAGCCCTGGGGGCGGGGCGCTGTCGCCGGACCCGGCGGAGTTGTCGCGAACGACTCGGGCCTGCGCTCGGCGGGGCGGCGCGCGCGTTGGTGGTCGCGCGAATCCGATCGTGAGGCGTGGCGTCGGCGCGTGCGACGGTCCAGCGGCGTTCGTGCCCAAGCTCTTCGAATGTCAACGTTTTCTTTGCTTTTGGCCGGGGTCGGGTCTATCTCTTACCCCGCCAAAAAACGGCCATTCGCTGCAGGTTTTTAGGATGAGTCCGGATGCGAGCGCGCTGGCGGAGTTGCGCCGCGAGATCGATGCCATCGACGACCGCTTGCACGATCTCCTGATCGAGCGCGCCGCCGCGGTCGAGCGTGTCGCCCTGGCCAAGGGCGCGGCGGCCCCGGGGACCCAGATCGTCTATCCGGCGCGCGAGGCTCAGATCGTGCGCCGGCTGCTCGGCCGCCACCGCGGGCGGTTGCCGGCGGCGACCGTCGTGCGAATTTGGCGCGAGATCATCACCACCTCGGTCCGTCTTCAGGGCGCGCTCGCGATCGGCCTCCTCGATGCCGGCGCCGGTCCCGCGCTCCGCGATCTCGCCCGCGAGCACTTCGCTGCCGCGACGTCGACGACGCCGTTCGCCTCGGCGCCCGAGCTGTTCGCGTGGGTCGGCGATACCCCCGGAGCGCTGGGTGTGCTCCCGCTCGCCACCGACGCTTGCGACTGGTGGCGGCATCTGGTCTCGGCGGTCGAGCCCCGGATCCAGGTGGTTGCGCGCTTGCCGTTCGTGCGTACGGGCGGCGGCTTGGAGGCGCTGGTGATCGCGCCGTTCGCCGCCGGCGAGAGCGGCGATGACGCGACGCTCGCCGTGTTCGAGAGCGAGCGCGAGCTTTCCGACGTCGCGCAGGCCGCAGCGGGCGGTTTGACACTCGCGCCGATGGCGGCGACCGGTGCGGTCGAGCCGATGAACGCGCCGGTTCGCCTGACCTTGGTCGAAATCGCCGGCACTGCGAGCGCGGTTATACCTAAGCTCGCGCGCCTCGCGGCCGCGCTCGGCGCCCACCGCACCCACGCGGTCGGCGGCTACGCCCGCCCGATCGCGCCGCCCGAGCGGCGCTGAGACGCCCAACCGCGAGACACCCCGCCATGACTGGTCCCCGTCCCAAGCCCGGCATCCTCGACATCGCGCCCTATGTCGGCGGCGAATCGAAAATCCCCGGCGTCAAACGCGTGATCAAACTCGCCTCGAACGAATCGCCGCTGGGTCCAAGTCCCAAGGCGGTCGCCGCCTACCGGAAGGCGGCCAAAGAGCTGCACCGCTATCCCGACGGCGGCGCCGATCGCTTGCGCGCGGCGCTCGCCGAGCACCACGGGCTCGAGCCCGAGCGCATCGTTTGCGGCGCCGGATCGGACGAGTTGATCGCGATGCTGTGCCGCGCCTACGCCGGCGCGGGCGATGAAGTGCTCTACAGCGAATACGGTTTCTTGATGTACGCGATCTCGGCCAAGTCGGCCGGGGCGACCCCGGTCAAGGCGCCCGAGCGCGACTTGACCGCCGACGTCGATGCGCTGTTGGCCCGCGTCACGCCCAGGACGCGGCTCGTCTTTCTCGCCAACCCCAACAACCCGACCGGGACCTACCTCGGCAACGACGCGGTCGAACGGTTGCGCGATCGGCTGCCGGGGGACGTTTTGCTCGTCATCGATGCCGCATACGCCGAGTATGTCGACCGCAACGACTATTCGCCCGGGATCGACCTCGTGCGCGGGCATCCGAACGTCGTCATGACGCGGACCTTCTCGAAAATATACGGCTTGGCCGCACTCCGCCTGGGTTGGGCCTACTGCCCGCCGGCGGTTGCCGACGTTCTCCACCGCGTGCGCGGGCCGTTCAACGTCGGGACCGCGGCGCAGGTGGTGGGCGTCGCGGCGCTCCGCGACGCGGCCCACACCGCGCGCGCCAAGCATCACAACGACCGCTGGCGGCCGTGGCTCGCCCGCGAGCTCGAAGCGATCGGGCTCGGCGCGACGCCCTCGGTCGGCAACTTCGTGCTAGCGCGCTTCCCCGCGGGCGCGGCGCAAGCCGCTACCGCCGATGCGTTCCTCAAAAAGAACGGCGTCATCGTTCGCGCCATGAAGGGCTACGGCCTGCCCGACTGCGTGCGCATCACCGTCGGCATGGACGACGAGAACGAGGCGGTGGTCGCCGCGCTCCGCGCCTTCTTGGCGGCGCGATGACGTCGCCCTTTTTCGAGCGGATCGTCGTCGTCGGCCTCGGCCTGATCGGGTCGTCGCTCGCGCGCGCGATCAAGCGCGGCGGCTTGGCCGGCACGCTCGTCGGCGTCGATGCCAGCACCGCCGTGCGCGCGCGCGCGGAAGCGCTCGGGTTCGCCGATCGCGTCCTCGCCGATCCCGCCGCCGCCGCCGCGGGCGCCGACCTCGTCGTGCTGGCGACGCCGGTCGGCGCTTACCGGGCGATCGGCGAGGCACTCGCCCCGGCCTTGAAAGCGGGTGCGATTCTCTCCGACGTCGGCTCGGTCAAGGGTGCGGTCGTCAAGATGCTGGCGCCGCTGATGCCGCCGGGTACCCATTTGATTCCGGCCCACCCGGTCGCCGGTACCGAACACTCCGGTCCCGACGCCGGCTTTGCCGAACTGTTCGAGGGCCGCTGGTGCATCGTGACGCCGCCGGCCGGCGCCGATCCGGCCGCGATCGAGAAAGTAGCCGAGCTCTGGCGCCGCGTCGGGATGAAGGTCGAGGCAATGGACCCGGCCCACCACGACCTCGTGCTCGCCATCACCTCGCACCTCCCGCACCTGATCGCCTACAACATCGTCGGTACCGCCGACGATCTCGAAGCCGTCACCAAGTCCGAAGTCATCAAGTTCGCGGCCGGCGGTTTTCGCGACTTCACCCGCATTGCCGCCTCCGATCCGGTGATGTGGCGCGATGTCTTCCTCAACAACCGCGAAGCGGTGTTGGAAATGCTCGGCCGCTTCACCGAAGATCTGACCGCGCTGCAGCGCGCGATCCGCTGGGGCGACGGCGCCGCGCTCGAGGCCCTGTTCACGCGCACGCGCGCGATCCGGCGCAGCATCATCGACGCCGGCCAGGCCGATCCCGAGGAGCAGAAGCGGCGCGACGATGCCGCCGCGGCCGCCGCGCGCAACGCGGCGGCGCGGCGCTGACCTAAGGTGCGACCACCGGGCCGACCCGCGCGACCGGGATCGCGCCGATAAAAACCCGCCCGTCCTGTACCGTCGCCGAGACCTCGACCGCATCGGTGCCGGCATTGTTGTTCTTCTTGCCGAGCAGGCGGACCCCGACCTTGATCGCAGCGGCTTGCGCGGCGGAGAGGCGCTGCGCGCCGACGATCGCGTCGATCGCGGCATCGAGGCCGCGCACCGAGCCGGCGAAGGCCGCGAACGGACGGAGTTCGCGATCGAGCGCGAGCGTACCGGAGGCGCTGGCGCCGACGCCGTTCCAGGCGAGATCGAAGGCGGTCACCTCGATGATGCCGCCGTCGTCGCGCCAGGCGGCGAGCGCGGCGGCGATCGGTCCATCCGGCCACGCGCCTTTGAGCGCCACCGTCGCAGCCAGCCGCTCGATCTTGGGCCCGAGCGGCCAATCGGCGGCGACCGGTACGGTCGCGTCGCGAAACACGGCCGCGACGGTGGTGCTGGCCGCGCTCGACTCGACCCGGATCTCGGCGTGCGCCGCGGTCGGCAGCCGGTAGCGGGCGCTCGCCGCCGCGAGCGATTCGAACACCACGTGAACCGGCGCGCCCGGGGTCAGCCGGGTCTCGAGCCGGGCCGTGCGGCTCAAGATCGTGACCGCGTCGCCGGCGTCGCCGACGGTGAGCTCGACCACGGCGTCGCTCTCGACCCGTAGCCGGTCGGGACTGAAGGGCGGCAGCGTCACGTGCAGGCGCTCGCCGCGGAAGCGCCACGGCAGCGGCCCGGCCGGTTGGGCGACGGCGGGGGCCGCGAGATCGATCCGGAACGCGAACGGAAACCCGCCCACTGCAATGGCGCCGTGCTCGATCGCGTAACCTTGGGTGCGAGCCGAGGCCGCCCACTCGGCGATGCCGTGCTCGATCTGGATGGCGGCCGCGAACCAGTAGCCGGTATAGCCGAGCGCGGCGAGCGCGAAAGCGCCCAACGCCAGGGCAAGCCAAAGGCGGGGCCGGGTCATGGCCGCGTTTATAGGAGCGGATCGGCCGCCCGCGCCAGAACCATCGTCCGAGGGTATCGCCGGCCGGCCGGGCCGGAGTAGTCTCGGAGCGCGCGCGTTTTCATCGCCAATGTCTCCGCCCCCCGGTCCCGCCACGCCCGTGCCCGCCGCGCCCCCGGCGTGGGTCGGCACCATGCCGGCCTTTTTCGTGCTGCTGTGGAGCACCGGATTCGTCAGCCCGAAGTACGGATTGCCGTACGCCGACCCGCTCACCTTCGTCGGGCTGCGCTTCGCGATCGTCTGCGTCCTTTTCACGCTGCTCGCGGTGGCGACGCGGGCGCCGTGGCCCAAGACCCGCGCCGAGTGGCTGCACGGTGCGGTGGTCGCAGTCTTTTTCCACGCCGCCTATCTCTCGGGCGTGTTCGTCGCGCTCGAGGAGGGCGTCTCGACCGGCGTCACCGCGCTGATCGTCGGCGTCCAGCCGGTGCTGACGGCGGCGATCGCGAGCCGGTTCCTGGGCGAACGCGCCCGCCCGCGGCAGTGGCTCGGCTTCGGCTTGGGCTTCACCGGGGTGGCGCTGGTGGTCGCGAACAAGATCACGCTCGGCCAGGGCTCGATCGTGGGCTACGCGCTCGCCGGCGTCGCGTTGGCCGGTGTTACCTTCGGCACCCTTTACCAGAAGCGCTACCTGAGCGGCATGGACCTCCGCACCGGCGCGGCGGTGCAGTACTTGTTCGGCGCTCTGGTGATGGCGATGATCGCGCCGCTGGTCGAAGGTATGCGGATCGACTGGACGCCCGAGTTCATCGCGGCGATCGCCTACATCTGCGGCATCGTGTCGTTCGTCGGGGTCTCGGTCTTCTTCTTCATGCTGCGGATCGGGCAGGCGATCCGGGTCGTGAGCTTGTTCTACTTGATTCCGCCGGTGACGGCGGTGTTGGGCTATTTCCTGTTCGGCGAGACCATGGGCGCGGTCGCGATCGCCGGCATGGCGCTCGCCGTCATCGGGGTATGGCTTGTCAACCGCGGCTGAACCGATGCGCCCCAGGACGCCCGCGATCGCCTGGCCCGAGCGCCAGCCGCTCTGGGTGTTCGGCTATGGGTCGCTGATGTGGGATCCGGGCTTTCATTATGTCGAGATGCAGCCGGCCCGGCTCTACGGCTATCACCGATCGTTCTGCGTGCGCTCGACGTCCTACCGCGGCACGCCCGAGCGCCCGGGCCTCGTATTCGGGCTCGACGCCGGCGGCAGCTGCGTCGGCCGCGCCTACCGGGTCGCAGCCGCTAAGGTCGCCGAGGCGCTCGGCTACCTCGCCCACCGCGAACTTCGGATCGAGACGTATTTGGCGCGGCGCCACCTCGTGCGGCTGCCGGGCGGCGCGGTCGAGGCGCTCTGCTTCGTCGTCAACCGCCGCGTCGATCAGTACATGGGCCGGCTCGCCGTCGAGCGGATGGCGACCTACGTCTGTCAGGGCGTCGGCGAGCGCGGCGCCTGCTTCGACTACCTGAAGAGCACGGTCGAGCACCTGCGCGCGTTGGGGCTCCACGACCATACGCTCGAGCGCTTGCTCGCGGTCGCGACCGCGCGGCGGCGGCGCGGTCGGGCACATCCTTGAAACATCCAGTCGATTGACTGGTTTTATCGCCCGCGCGGGACCGCCGATCTCGCCCTGCGATTGGCGCGCTGTGACTGCGAACGGGCGCGTGGCAAGGCCGGCACGACGTCGCCACGGTGCGGCCGGTGCGCGCGGCCTAATTGTCGGCGCGCCTCACGCGCACTTGGAATAGCCGCAAGAGACGCAGGTGTCGCAGCCCTCGGCGCGAACGAGGCCGGCCTGGCCGCACTTCGGGCACTGGCGGAAGCGGCTCGCGGCGTCCGCCGCGCCGCCGGCCGCCGCAAGCGGCAGCCGCTTCGCTTCCGGCCCGGCGTCGGTCTCGGGCTTGGGCAGGAAGCCGATCTCGATCAAGTGCTGCTCGATCACGGCGCCGATCTGGGCCAGGAGCGAGGGCACGTACTTGCCGTCGACCCACTGGCCGCCGCGCGGGTCGAACACCGCTTTGAGCTCGTCGACCACGAACGAGACGTCGCCGCCGCGCCGGAACACCGCGCTCATCATCCGCGTCAGCGCCACCGTCCACGCGTAGTGCTCGGTGTTCTTGGAATTGATGAACACCTCGAACGGACGACGCCGCCCGTCGGTGACGATGTCGTTGATGGTGATGTAGATGGCGTGGTCGGTCTCGGGCCATTTGACCTTGTAGGTCGAGCCCGGCAGCACCCCCGGCCGGTCCAACGGCTTGGTCATGTAGACGACGCCGCCGGCCTCGAAAATGTCGCGCGCTCGCGAGACCGGGCTCTCGAGCGGAAGCTCGGGCTCGCTCGGCTTCGCCGGCGCCTTGTCCTTGACCTCGAGCACCGCGCCGGTCACCGGGTTCGGCCGGTAGGTGGTGCAACCCTTGCAGCCGGCGGCGTAGGCGGCGCGGTAGATGTCCTTGAACTCCTCGAACGAGATGTCCTCGGGGCAGTTGATGGTCTTCGAGACCGCGCTGTCGACGTGGCGCTGGACCGCGGCCTGCATGGCGACGTGGTCCTGGGGCGTCAGCGTCTGCGCGTCGACGAAATAGTCGGGGAGCGGCGCGTCCTCGCCGAACTGGCGCCGGTAGAGGCGATAGGCGCGGTCCGAGACCTCTTCGTCGCGCCGGGTCCCGTCGGGGAGCAAGAGGTGGCGCGTATAGACAAACGAGAACACCGGCTCCAAGCCCGACGAGACGTTGTCGGCGAGGAGCGAAATCGTGCCGGTCGGCGCGACCGAGGTGAGGAGGGCGTTGCGGATGCCGTGGCGGCGTATCGCGGCTCTGACGGCGGGCGGGCGCGCCGAAACGGTTTCGCCGGCGAGATAGGCGTCGGCGTCGTAAAGCGGGAACGCGCCTTTCTCGGCCGCGATCTCGGTCGAGGCGAGATAAGCCGCGTCGGCCAGCGCCTTCATCCACGCGTCGGTTTGCGCCACCGCGCGCGGCGAACCGTAGCGGAGTCCGCTCATGATGAGAGCGTCGGCCAAACCGGTGACGCCCAAGCCGATCCGGCGCTTGGCCTTGGCTTCGTGTTCCTGCTGCGCGAGCGGGTACTTCGAGAGATCGATCGCGTTGTCGAGCATCCGCACTGCGACGCGTACGAGATCGGTCAGCTCGGCCGGGTCGATCGCCGCTGCGGACGTGAACGGGCGCTCGACCAGCGCCGCCAGGTTGATCGAGCCCAACAGGCACGCGCCATAGGGCGGCAGCGGCTGTTCGCCGCACGGATTGGTCACCTGGATCGTCTCGCAGTAGCCGAGGTTGTTGGC
>Ga0194121_10001737_pt1 | contig 35978 bp, 39 predicted proteins | sample TA2MahCa50mmetaG_FD_148609 | JGI IMG/M metagenome (GOLD analysis project Ga0194121, IMG submission 148609) | Freshwater microbial communities from Lake Tanganyika, Tanzania - TA2015020 Mahale Deep Cast 50m | ecosystem: Environmental > Aquatic > Freshwater > Lake | place: Tanzania: Lake...
CCACGGCATGGCACACGAGGCCAGGCGAATCGTGCATCGCGCCATCGACCTGGGGATCAACTACTTCGACGCCGCCCGGGTGTACAAAGACTGCGAGGGCTACCTGGGGGGCGCGCTGCGTGGTAAGCGGGAACAGGTGTTCCTGGCCAGCAAGTCGGCCCAGCGCAGCCGCGACGGGGCGCGGGCCGACCTCGACGAGACCCTGCGCGCGCTGCGCACCGACCGGCTTGACCTGTGGGAGATCCACGACCTGCGCACCCTGGAGGAGCTCGACCAGATCACCGCCCCCGACGGCGCCCTGGCCGCCTTTGATGAAGCGCGCCGAGCCGGCAAGGTGCGCTTCATCGGCATCACCGCCCACCACGATCCGCTCGTCCTGCACCGAGCGCTCAGCCAGTTCCAGTACGACACCTGCATGGTGCCGGTGAACCTAGCCGAGCCACACTACCGCCCGTTCCTCGACATCGTGCTCCCGGTCGGGCGGGAGGGCGACGTCGGCCTCATCGGAATGAAGGCCCTCTGCGGCGGCCTGATCGGCAGCCCCGAGTACCCCATCATGTACGCGCTCAGCCAGCCGGTTTCCACGCTCCTTCTGGGGGTCAACGACCTCGAGCAGCTTGAGGAAAACGTCAAGATCGCCGCCCGCTTCGAGCGCCTCTCGGAGGAGGACGTCGCCGAGCTGCTCGAAGCCTCCCGCCCGCATGCAATGCGCCTCCTGTACTACAAGAAAAAACAGGAGTTCGTTTTCTCACTCAACTGAACGGGCATGGGATGATCGAAACGGAGGCTCCCATGCCAGTTGGCCTCGCCCTGGCAGAAAGAACACGGACCGCGTGATCTGGTCCGAAACGCCGTGAAAGCCGAAACACTTTGAGCAGGCCAGCAAGCTCGTGACGGAGGAAGCCATCGCGAAAGAAATGCCCTGCGGCCCGCATCCGGAGAACTATATCGAGGCAGTTCAGCGATAGATTGAAGTGGGCTGCACGCGGCCCGGCGCCTGGCTCGGCGCGCCTGTCAGGAGTGCGTCCGGGAAGATCCGGACGACGAGATCGCGTTATTCTTGACGCGGCAAAACGTCCCCGAGCCTTACGACCTCCACAGGGGCCTCGGATGCGCGGATTGCCACGGCACCGAATTCGCGGGACGCACCGCCCTTTATGAGATCATGGCGGTCAATGAGGAAATCTGGCTATTGCCACGTCCGTCAAGTTCGTCCCTACCCAGAAAGGTGATGCTTCAGACTCCCGGAACGGATACGGTGAATTTGATGGCGCGGTGTAGGCCGTGCCTTATGCCCGTCGCCGTCGTGCCGTAGGGTCTCCCCCTTCAGCTCGCTGCCGATCAATTTGGTCTTCTTTAGGCACGATGAAGCCCAAGTTAATCGGCAGTGCCCATGCCAGCGAGATGGTGCCCCGCAAAAATGACCGCTCTCAGTGGCCAGCAAGGTAGGGACGATGTGCAGGCCGAGCCGTTGTGCCGGCTGCACAGACCATCGGGCGTATGGGAACGGCGGCGTCAAAGCCATCACGGCGAAGGTTTCGTGTCGCTGGCTGACCGTGAATTGCTCCGGACGGCCCGAGCGCGGTGCATCCCACAAACCCTCTAACCGCAACTCAGCGAAGCGAGCCCGCCACTTGCGCACCGTCTTCAAGTCGCAGAATAGCTCACGGGCGATCTCGCAGTTGTTGTCGCCTAAGGAGGCCATCAGGACAATGCGCGCCCTCAGGACTTCCCTCTGCTCAGAGGTATGAGCACGCACAACGCGCTGCAACACACGGCGTTCCCTGCCGCGCAATGTGACTCTCGTCGCCGCGTACTTCATGCACACGGCGTCGTCGTTCTCCCCCGAGGCAGAAATTCATGCCCGCGCCGCCTTGAGTTTTCCTCAACATCTTGTTAACAGTTCGACTGACTCCGGGGTAGGGACGAACTTACCGGACGTGGCACTATGCGATAGCGGACACAGCAAAACCCTGGTGGGCATCCGTCCTTTATGAGAGCAACGAGGAAATTCGGCTATCGGATGGCGGGCACAGCAAAACCCTGGTGGGCATCCGCCCTTTATGAGATCAATCTGGCTCCTGATCGAGAAAAACCGACCGGGCGTGGCCATCGCGCAAGCGGCATGGCGTGCCGCACGCCGACGGCCTCCTCAAGGTTGCGCGAGGAATCACCACGCTCGGCGAGATCGAGCGGGTCACGAGTACGTGAAGACGATATTCTTCACCACGTCCGGATGCAGGCTTGCGGTCACCGGGCAGGCCAGCGCCGCGCGCTCGAGCTTCTCGCGGGCCACTTCGTCCAGGGCCAGGGCCTTCTCCTGCGGCACCGCGATGACCACGTCCAGCCGGCCGATGCGGCGCACCGGGTCCGCCACCATGACTTTTTCCACGTGAACCCGCGTGCCCTCAATGTCCCACCCGCTGCGCTCGGCCAGCAGCGCCATAATGGTGACCAGGCAGGTTCCCATTGCGGTCGCGACCAGGTCGGTGGGAGAAAATGCATCGCCGCGTCCCCCGTTGTCGGTGGGAGCATCGGTGATCAGGAAATGCTGGCTGGGGCCGTGCGTGGCCTTGCAGTGCAGATCCCCCTGGTAGACGACGTCGATCGCAACAGCCATGCGCCATCCTTCGACCCGGCCCGAGACAACGCCTACCGCATCGTCCACCACGCTCACCTTTCTGGAGCGCGACTACGTGCTGAGGCCCCGCGTCCGCCAGGCGCTCGCCTTTCCGGTGCTCGTGCTGCTGGTGGCTGCGGACTGGTCATTCAAGTTGTAATCGGTGGTGATCCGCTCGCCGCGCAGTTCCTGGGCCACTCAGTCTGGCCTCCACCGCGGCGCCCTCGACCTCGTGGCCGTCGTGACCTCGCTTCACCGGCCTCTTCATGCAGTCGCGCATGGACGCATCCCGACTGCCGCGGCGCCCTCGACCTCGCGGCCGTCGTGACCTCGCTTCACCGGCCTCTTCATGCAGTCGCGCATGGACGCATCCCGACTGCCGCGGCGCCCTCGACCTCGCGGCCGTCGTGACCTCGCTTCACCGGCCTCTTCATGCAGTCGCGCATGGACGCATCCCGACTGCCATGGGGAGCGTTTCCGACACGCTGGGGTCTGGGTGCCGCCCTCATCGTCGTGGGAGGCATGCACTCGGCGATGCGCCGCAACCCGCGCGGCGCGGGGATGCTCGACCCGGCGGCCCTGAACGTGCCGGGCGCGGTGGTTCGCGTGGTGGCGCTTTCCCGCCACGCGGCTTCGCTCGGGCGTGCCGATTCTCACCACCCTGGAAATCGTCCTTCCGGAAATCGCATCGTGGAAAAAGCGCTGCAACACGTGCGCGCCGCGGTTCACGGCGGCGAGATGTTTCCGCCCCGCCATCGCGCTCCGCGCTCCCGGCGAGCAGACCGGAGATCTCGATGAAATGCTCTACAAGGTCGCGGATTTCTACGACACCGAGTTGGAATACGTGACGCGCCTACAACAAGATCAGTCCCTGCCGCACGCCGAGGGTCACCGCCTCGGTGCGGCTCGTTGCGTTCAATTTTCCAAAAATGGAAGAGATGTGGAATTTGACCGTGTGATCGGAGATTCCAAGCCGCGAGGCAATAATTTTGTTGCCCAGCCCTTCGGCCAGCATCCCCAGGACCTCAACCTCGCGCGGCGTCAGCGGCTGGCCGGGCGCGGAAGGGGCGCGCGGGCTGGCCTCGCCGAGGCCCTCCAGCACGGCGCCCAGCGCGTCCGGATGAAGCGCCACCAGTCCGTCTCGCGCGGCGCGCACCGCCCCGGCAATCTCGGCGTCATGGGCTACCCTGGGAAGCACCGCGCGGGCGCCGGCCCGCAGCGCCGGGCCGGCCGGCCCATCGGTGAGCACAACCACCGGCACGCCGAGCCCGAGAACGCCCGGCCACTCGCGGTCGCTGGCCTCCACGTCGTAGACAACGACGTCCGGCTCCAGGTCCGCAATGCGCTCGACGGCGCCGCTCGCCGTCGCGGTGGTGCCCACCACGGTGAAATCCGCGACGCCGCCCAACAGCGTCTGCAGTCCGCTGCGCACCACCGGGGACGGCGAGGCCACCAGGAGCCGCGTGACAAGACCGAGACGGCCCCGCCAGCCCCGCCCGCGGATTTCATCCACAGGCGTCGCGACGCGGGCGCTCGCCCACGGTGACGTCTTTGCCGAGCGGCTCCCCGGCGCGCAGCAGCTCGAGGCGCGTCGCCGTCCCGGCCGAAATCCCCGCCATCACCCGCTGCACGTCGTCGGTGTCGGACACGGTCTCGCCCGCGACGCTGAGCAGCACGTCGCCGAGCAGCACGCCCGCTTGATCCGCCGGCCCGCCCTCCTCCACACTGAGGATCATCACGGCCGTCCGCGCGCCGTGTTTCTCCGGCAGCTGCACCGCCTGCATCCCCAGGCCCAGGTAACCGCGCGCCGCGGTTCCGCGCGCGAGGATGAGGTCGACGACGCGATCGACCGTGACGCCCGGAAGGGTCACCGGGTAGCGTCGGGTCAGACCGGAGGTGTTGATGCCGAGGACGCGCCCTTCGGCGTCCACCAGGGGACCGCCGGAGAAGCCGGGGTAGAGCGTCAGGTCGGGCTGCAAAAAACGCTCCACGTCGCCGCCGCGCCAGGTGCGCCATGGGCCGCTGTGCGCGCTGACCACGCCGAAGCTCGCGCCCAGCCCCTCTTCCGCGTTGCGGGCCACCGCCAGGATAAGGCTGCCGACGCGGGCTTCGTCATGGCGCTCGGCCAGCAGGACGCCCTCCGCGTCGATGCGCAGCACGGCGAGATCGGTGCCCGGGTCGCGGCCCACCAGGGTGGCGGCCACGGTGCGGCCGTCCGGCAACGAGACGCCCAGGTCGTCGTCGCGGCGCAGGGTGTGCTCCGCGGTCACCACCAGCCCCGCGCGCCAGTGCAGGCCGCTCGACTGGGTGCGGATGCGGCCGTGTACCGCCACCACCGCGGCGCCCGCACGCGCGACGGCGTCGGCCAGGCCGGCGGAGAATGCTGAAAAGTCCATATAATCTTCCTCCTCAGCCCATCATGCCACGCCGCGCGCCGCCGCGCATCGGGGAGATGGGCAGGTCGCGCCTGGACGAACGGCCAGGAACTTCCGTTTTACCGCGGCGACTCGAAGCGCCCCACCCCATGGGCCGGCAAGTTCAACTGCATCCAGCCGTAGCGGATCTCCTGCGGCGTCGCATCCGAGCCCGTGCAGGCCACCAGCCGCGGAGGGTGGTCGCCGAAGTAGATCCAGCCCACGGCTTCATCGCCGCTGATGTTCACCACGCACACGAAGGTCCGCTTGCCGTCCCGCCAAAGCGCCGCGTCGAGGCTGCCCCGGGTGGGCAATGACGTGGGCCCCTCCGGCCGCAGCAGCCAGTTTTCCGCGGCACGGATCTCCCCCGTCTCGCGGGCGATCTCCGGCCACAGGTCGGTGTCGCGCAGGGTCCAGCGCTGATCCCGGCTGTCTGGATTGAGAATCTCGTGCATTGCGTACCAGACGACGCCGCGCGCGCCGTGGTTGAGCGCGAGCCACGTGCTGGCCCGCATTTGCGCGGGCGTCGGCGGTGTGGGCCAAAACGGCGCTTCCGCGAATGCTTGCTGGATATACCAGACCGGATGGCCGACCGGGAGCGCAAAACGCGCGCGGTCCATCCACGCGGCCACCGTGTAGATGGGCCGCGGAATCGCCGAAAAGGGATAAGGGTCAATGGCCAGGATGTCCGACTGCGCTCCCAACGTGGAGAAACTGTCTGGCGAGTGGTTCGCCTGGTAGATCGGTCGGCCGTCCGCATTTTTCAACGCCGCGCGAATGTCCGCGAGGATTCCCCGAAAGGCCGGCTTTTGATCCGGCTCGTCAATCGGCGCCCATCCGAAAAAGGGGATATTCTTGTAAGGCTCGAGCAATTCACGGGCAACCGCGGGGAGGTCAGCCGCTTCCGTCGGAAAGCCGGTTTCCAGAATGACGTCAACGCCGAGGTGGCGAGCGTCAACGACAATTTCCTCAAGATTTTCGCCGGCCACCGGGTGGGGCGCGAACAGCACCAGGTTGAGGCCCACCGACTGTGCCGCCTTGACCGCCGAAACGCTGGTTTCGTGCGTGTACAGGCCCAGCGGAAATCCCTTCAGTCCACCCACGGGCGGCGGCGGTGCGGCGAAACTCACCGGCGCGCCCACGAACATCGGAGTGCCGGCCGCATCCAGGATCCGCCACTCGGCCACCAGGCCGGCGGCAACGGGCACCGTGCGGGCGTGGGCCGGGCCCAGGGGATCGTCCACGCGCACCGCTCCGATTCCGAACGCGGAGCGATTCACCTTTTCGCCGGCCCGCACTTCAAGCTGCAGATCCGCGGCGAGACGTCCCCGCGCGACAACGCGCAAGGCGCCCTCCCTGCGCTCCGCGTGCGCCGAGAATCGGAGCGGAATAATTTCCACGTTGCGGACGTCCAGCGCGCCCTCTCGCGCCCGCAGGGTAAAGGCCGCGACGCCCTCCCCACCGGGGCCGGGCAGTTGGGCCGTGATGGCGTGGGATTCCCAGGTCACAGTCGCGGTAAAATCCCTTCGCTCGGTCAAGAACAGCGCGGACGCCGGCGCCGCGCCGCGGGGCGCGCGCGCATCGAAGCGCAGCGTGTAGACGATGGAGGTGTCCGCCAGCGGACCGGCCTTGCGAGACAGGCCGGCCAGCACGCCGGTGTACGCCGTCGCGGCCGGCGCGCCACCCGGGTTGACGAGGCGCGACCCGCCTTCCGGCAAGGGCTCGAGGTAAGGTAGTTTCGCCGGATCAAGACGGAAGAATTCCCGCACCGCCTGACGCAATCCGGGATCCTTGTCCGGCATCCACTTGAAGACCTGAAAGGGAGATTGCTCCGCACCCACTTCAGTCAGCAAGGCCAGCGCGAGTACCGTGAGGATGAGCCATTGCAGCCGCACAATGCGAGCCGTTCGCCGGCAAATCGGTCCTCCCCTAGGAGCGGCCGCTTGTTTTCCCGACCATCATGCCGCGCACCGCCTGCTCGATGCTGGAAAAATATTCGACGATGGGCGCGTTTCCCACCACCGGTTCCGGGGGAAGCGCGTCCCACTTTACGCCGTCCGGATACAGGAAGAAAGCGTCCCAGACAAATCCGGTGGCGAATTCGCGATTGTAGCTGATGGTGGGGGGCATTTTCGGAACCCAGTTCTGGTACAGCCAGAGCGCGATGTCCATGCGCGTGTCCCACAAATGCTCGAAGCGGGAATCGGTGAAGCGGGCGCTGGTGTTGAGGGACTCCTGGTAGTTGTCGCTGTCAAACAGCGGCATCCAGACGCACATCACCTTCATGTTGAAATTCGGGTACCGCTTGAGGATGTACTCGTCGACGTAACGGGCTCCATTGGCGCACGCGGCGCAGGTGGGCCCGATGAAGAGCACCAGGCGCGGGCGGTCGGCGAACGCGTTGAAACGGGCCTTCAGGCTGGCCGGGCCGTTCAAATGACGGACCGTCGTGTTCTGTGCGGAGAGCGGCGCAAGGCCGAGCACCGTGAACGCAAGGGCGGCCAGAATGGCCAGGCGGCGTTTCATGGGAGGCTCCTGAGGGATTCGTTCTCCTATGTTTATCGGCGCTATCCCCGGAACCCTTGACAGGCGTCCCGGGCGATGCTATTCTTACTTAAGAATCATTATTAAACAGGACGACGCACCAATGGAAACCGCCTGCGCGCTCTGCGAGCGCCTTCGCGACAACGGATACAGCATCACTCCGCAGCGGCGCACCATCTTTGAAGTGCTCGAAGGAGCCCATCATCACCCTTCCGCCGAGGAGGTGCACGAGGAAGTGCGCCGCCGGCTTCCCGACGTGTCCCTGGCCACCGTGTACAAGACCTTGAAGGAGCTGGTGGCCATGGGGGAGATCCGAGAATTGAACTTTCACGGGGACCGGAGCCGCTTCGACCCCCGCATGGACAGCCACAGCCACCTCAAGTGCGAGGGCTGCGGGCGCCTGGAGGACATCGACGACGACTTCGCCGCCCTCGTGCCGTCCCAGCGCCACGGCTTCCGCGTGAAACGGCACGAGGTCGTGTTCTACGGCCAGTGTCCGGATTGCCAGAAGTCGGCCCCGGCTTCCCGGAAACGATGATCTTTTTTTTGGCGTGAAGTAAGAATCATTCTTATCAAATAGGCACTATGGAAGGAGAATCAACCAATGACCAACACCGCGCGCGTGGGGCAACCCGCCCCCGACTTTACCATGGCCAGCACCCGCGATCTCAAGAAACTCGACCAGCCGGTCCGCCTCTCCGACTACCGTGGAAAATGGCTCGTGCTGTTTTTCTATCCGCTGGACTTCACGTTCGTCTGCCCCACCGAGATCACCGCGTTGAGCGACCGCATCGAGGACTTCCGCGCCAACGACGCCGAGGTGCTTGGCGCCAGCACCGACAGCGTGCACTCGCACCGCGCCTGGATCCAGCGCCCGAAGAACGAGGGCGGCCTGGGTCCCATCAACTTCCCCCTCGGCTCGGACGTGCACCGCACGGTCGCGCGCGACTACGGCGTCCTGGTGGAAGACCAGGGCTTCGCCAACCGCGGCCTGTTCATCATCGATCCCGAGGGCGTGCTGCGCTACAGCGTGGTCCACGACCTGAACGTGGGCCGCAGCGTGGACGAGACGCTGCGCGTGCTGCAAGCGCTGCAAGCCGGCGGACTGTGCCCGGCCAACTGGAAGCCCGGCCAGAAAACTATTTAATAGGAGGAAGTCAAAAAATGTCGGTCATCGTTTTTTCGCAACCCGGCTGTCCCGCGTGCGGGCAGGTCAAGTCTTATCTCACCGCGCAGGGCGTCCCCTTTGAGGAGCGCAACGTCCAGGCCGACGAGCAGGCCTGGCAGGAACTGCACGACCGCGGATATTCGGCCACTCCGCTGACCCTGGTGAACGGCGAGGAAATCCTCGGCTTCAACCGCGCGAAACTCGACCGCGTGCTGGCGGCGGTGGCGTCATGAAAACCCACGACGCCATCATCATCGGCGGCGGACCGGCCGGCTGGACGGCCGCCCTGTACACCGCGCGCGCCGGGCTCTCTGGGCTGGTGGTGGCCGGCTACGCCAGCGGCGGCCAGTTGATGACCACCACTGTCGTGGAAAACTATCCGGGATTTCCGGAAGGAATCCTGGGGCCAGAAATGATGGCCGCCTTTCGCAACCAGGCCGAGCGCTTTGGCGCCGCGACTCTGGAGGAGGACGCCGTCGCGGTGGACTTCTCCACGCCCGGCGCGCTGCAAGTGACCACCGACAGCGGCGTGCACCAGGCGCGCGCCGTGATCGTGGCCACCGGCGCGTCGCCCCGCATGCTGGGCGTGCCCGGCGAGGATCGCTACCTGGGGCGCGGCGTAGGCACCTGCGCGGTGTGCGACGGGGCCCATTTCCGCGGCCTGAAAGTGGCGGTTTCCGGCGGCGGCGACTCGGCCGCCGAAGAGGCCTTGCAACTCGCCCGCATCGCCAGCGAGGTGCACCTGCTGGTGCGCGGCGATCGGATGCGCGCCTCCCGGGTCATGCGCGAGCGCGTCGAATCCAAGCCGGTGATTCGGGTCCGCTACAACACTTCCGTGGCTTGTGTGGTAGGCGACAAGCGGATGAGCGGTCTGCTGCTGAAGGACTCGGAGGGCCAGCGCGAGGAGCCGTTCGACGGACTCTTCGTCGCCATCGGGCACTCGCCCAACACCGCGATTTTCCGGGGCCAGCTGCCCATGGACGAGAGCGGCTACCTGCAAGCCGTCGAAGGAGAATCGCGCACCGCGGTGCCCGGCGTCTTCGTGGCCGGCGACGCCTTCGATTTCCGCTACCGACAGGCGGTCACCGCCGCGGCCTCCGGCTGCAAGGCCGCGCTGGAGACCGAGCGGTACTTGATGCTCTCAACGGCACCGGTCCCGGCGTAACATAAAAAAGACCGCCCCTTTTCCGGAGCGGTCTCTTTATTCTACTGCTTCGCGATCCGCACTTTGCGGACGTCCACCGCGGTGGGCCACCAGTCCCACATGGTTTCCTTCTTTCCGTTCATTACGAACGAGCTCCTGTACTGGTCGTGGCGCACGCTCAACTCGGTGATCTTGTGCGCCGCCAGGGACTTCACCTCGCCCGCCTCTGGACGGGCATTCGCGTTGGCATCCACCCACAGGCAGAGACCCTTCAGTTCGGCGCCGTTGAGGCGGCCGTCGTTGTTGGCGTCGCGCAGGGCCAGTTTCTCGAAGCCGTCCTCGAAGCCGCCGGTGGTTCCGAAGAGGCAGGTGCCGTCAATCGCGCCGCTGGCCTTCGGCTCCACCAGGAGCCCCGCCTTCGGCCCGACCCACTCCAGCAGCATTTCCATCCCGTTGCCGTTGATGTCGAAGCGGGCGAGACGCTGGCCTTTCAGGCCGGCGTGCGGCATCCAGGCGCCCTCGGAGGCGTCAAGCTTGCCGCTGCGCGACAGGTCGAGCACGATGGGGCTGATGCCGACCTGGGCATTGGCCTCGTACACGTCGACCAGGCCGGTGCCGGTGATATTGTTCACGATCGTCTGCACGTTCGTGTTCGTGTTGGAATTGGTGTTCGAATTCAAATTTACGTTGTTGACGAAGGTGAAGTCGCCCACGGTCACAGACTCCTCGCTGGCCGTCGTGTCGGTGGTGGTCTGCTGCGTCACCGTCGTCTCGGTCGAGGTGGTGGTGGCGTTGATGACGTAGCGCTGCGTGCCGGCCTCACTGAGGGTGTTGCTGTACACCGCGCCGCGGCCATTGTAGATGCTGTGGGCCACGGTGGCGGCGTTGAAGCCGTCAAGTTTCGTGGGGCTTTCGAAGCGGACGCCTTTGGTGTAACATGCGACTTCGCCGTTGTAATAGATCCAGGCCGAAGGCGTCGTCAGGTTGGCGGTCAGCAATTCGTAGTTGGAGGGAAGGTTTTGCGCGCCCACCGCCGAGATGTACGTGCTCGCGGCAGTAGGGACGAGACCGCCGTTGTTGGCCGCAATGGCGTTGATCAAGGACTCGCTGGCGTTCAGTCTCGCATACACGTAGTCACTCTGGATGCCGCGGTGCCAGCGGTTGATGGCCGAACCCTTCACCAGGCTGCCCAGCCGGATGTCACCCTTATCGGTCGTGATGACGGTCGTTCCCGTGGAATTGCTGGTCGAAGTGCTCGTCGTTGTGGTGGTGGTCGTGGTGTCGTCAGAAATTCCGGCGCCCGCGCCAAATGCGGGGCCTGCCCAGGCCAGGGTTCCCATGAGAAGGAGTGCCGCTACCATGTTGCGCATTGTGTGAGACCTCTCTCTTTCTCTCTCGTGTCCGCATTTATTTATCTGTCTGCGGCACGGGCTGTTTATCTGCGGTCCCCTCCTCCCGCCAGAAATTCCGGCGGGAGGAGTTTTGGGGTTGCCCGATCCAAGACAGATTTATCTCTGTAGCAGTCTCGAATCAAGAGGGCTCGTCGGAGGGGAGCAGGGGGTCTCTGTTTGGCGCGATTCAGTCGGTGGGGTGCTCAGTGAGCGCCGCGTGTCTCGTCGATTTTCCCTTCGCTTTCCTTGCTCAAATCATACGACAGCCATGGCCGGCAAACAATGAACATATTGTGAACTGGGTTAAGGCGACTTAACCGTCCCAATTAAGACGCGATAACTTTATTCGACTGACTCGGAGAGGAGAGTGCGCAGGTATTCGCCCAGCAGATGGACCTGCTTTTCCCCCATGCCGCTGAACCGGATGCCGAGCATCCAGCGTCCGGTTTCGGCGGATTGCACGCACTGCATCACCTCTCCGCGGCAGCCGAGAACGTCGTGCGAAAGGTAGGGTCCGGTTTCGAGCAGCACCTGGCGTCCCAGCGGGACCCGCTGCCCGGTTTCCACCAGCGCTCCACCGGCGCCAAGGTTCATCACGGTGGCTTCGGCCGGCGGACCGTGGCCTTCCGCGGCCGTGACGTCGGCGCGCAACAGGGCGTGGACGCGAACCGCCTTGCGCCGATCCAGGATGCTCTGGATGTCAAACCCGATCTGGCGGAGAATGTACTTCACCCACGACTTTTCCATATTGGCGTCAGTATCTTGATAGGCCAGCCCCACCTCGATGGTCTTGAGGAAGCGCTTCTTGCGGCACCACATTACGCGGCAGGTCACGGCATCGAGCGCGAACGCGCGGCCCGTGCCGGATCCCAGGTAGCGGACCGAGACGAGGGCACCGGCTGGCAGCCGCTGGGGAACTTCCACCTTCATCCCCTGGAGGCCCATGTCGACCACCGTGGCGCGCAGGTCCTGCTGAACGGCGCGTATGGATACGCGGTACAGGCAGCGCAAGCGGGTGAGGTGGCGCCGCTGATCCGGCGGGTGGGCCGCGTGCAGGCGCGTGAAAACGAGCGAGCGGAACCCCTGCAAAATGTCTTTTCCAGCCGCCAACAATCCCTTGCCCTTGTTGTCCATGATGCAGCCCTTCTTGACATGAAGTCTGGCTCATTGAATTGCGACCCGGCGACAGAAATCCTCGCGGGTCGGAAAAGTCGGATCCAGCCGGCTGGAAATGCCACCAGATGGGAATAAGTCCGTATGCCTCGGGCTGAATGACGGAGAAAGGCGCGCTTCAGGTGAGCAGCAAGGGTAGGGCTATGAACGCCAGAGCGTTCCACACGCGGCTTCAAACACTTGAGCTAGAGGGGTTGGTGGTGATGGAGCGCCTCCTCGGCGCTCGCGCCGAGCCAATGATCTTCCTCTACGGCCGGGGTGCCCTGCTGGCGGTCCTCTCCGACCCGGAAGGCGGTGTGTGGACGTATTCCGCCCGAGAAGGACTCTGCCGGCAGGACTAGATTTGCTCGAGCTCCTCGGCGCGCAGCCAGCCGGTGACCCGCTGGTTGGCGGCCACCTCGCGCCAGTCGCCGTCCGCGCGCAGCACCTTCACGCGGTTCCCCGCGGAGAGCTGAACGCCTGAGGTGTACTCGCGGCCCGGCCCGTTGAACAGCTTCGCCGTCGCCGGCACCACCACCGCCTGGGTGCCGCCGTCCGGCCCGTACGCCCGCAGCACAAGCAGGCTCAAGCCCAGCAGCAGGGTTGCCGCCGCCAGCCCGGCCCCGCCCAGAAGCGGTGGCTTGACGCGTCGCGCCTCCGGCCGGAAAGACGCCAGAAACAACCCGACCGCCGCGAACCACGCCACCGAGGCCGCCACGGCAAGCTCGTTGGTGGTAAAGTAGAAAGCCATCCGCGCCATGAGGCCCTCGTCGGCCGGAGTTTCCCCGAGGCGCGCTTGCAGCAACTCGAGGTTGTGGCGTACGTCCGCGTCACGCGGGGCCAGCCGCAGCGCCCGCTCGTAGGACGCGCGGGAGCGGCCGAAGTCAAGGAGCTTGAAGTACGCGTTGCCCAGGTTGTACCAGACCACCGGGTCGTTGACACCCTGGTCCGCGAGCGCGCGGTATTCCTCGGCCGCTTCCGCCCAGCGGCCCTGCGCGTAGGCGTCATTGGCCTTCGCCAGGCGGGCCACGGTGCCGCTTCCCTGGGCCGCCACGCCGCTGCCGGCCAGCCCGACGAACCCGAGCGCGGTGACCAGCACGGCGATCACGACCCCGTGCCACGACGACATCATCTTCTCAGGGCGAGCGAATCTCACTTCAAGACCTCCTCCAACAGCCCCAGCGTGTCGGCGCTTTCGTGACCGATGCGGGCCACGTCCTCCGGAGTCAAGCCCTCCCCGTCCCTGGCGGGACTCAAGGCAGGGGTCGGCACGCCTCCCAACCTCAGGCCTCCGGCGGATTCCTCTGCCTGACCGTCCCTGGCGGGACTCGGCGCGCTCGGCGCGTAGCGCGCCGCGTCGGACGTCTCGAGCAGGGACCGCACGCGCGCGCGGGTCGCCTCTGGGACGCCGCGCTCGGCGAGCGCCTCGTCCAGCTCGCGAAGGCTGAGGCCGGCCGTGGGGCGATTGAGCTTCTCTGAAAGGTACACGTGCACGACCGGGCCCATGCCGGCCACGTCGCCAGCGGCGGCCAGGCGGCACAACGCGTCGCGGCTCTTGCGCGCCTGGTTTCGGCGCACCGGACGGCCCGGGCGCCGCGCCAGACGAAGGCCCGCGAAGCCGAGCAGCGCGACGGCGGGAATGCCCTGCGCCGCCAGGAACGCGTCGTTCTTCAACAGGGACGTGCGGGCGCGCAGCACCGTTGCGGCGTGCACCGGACGCATCTCATCCTCGTCCGGCGCGCCCGACGAGGAGGCCACCGGCGTGGCCGTTCCCGTCACCGCGACGGTGAGCGGCTCGGCGGTCAGCGTGCGATACTGCCCTTTCGATGGATCGAAGTAGGAGAACGACAGGCCCTCGATTTTCAAGCCGCCCGGCTTTGTCGGGATGAGCACGGTAGTGAATTTCCGGCTGCCGCCCACCTTATAATCCGTTTTCGTGATGTCGCTGCTGGTCACGGTGTCGTACGTCTTGAAGCCGGGAAACTCGGGAAGTTTCGGGGCGGCAATCAGATTGATGTTGCCCTCGCCGGACACAATGACCTCGAGATTCACCGGCTGTCCGACCGTCGCGGTGGATTGATCGGTGCGCGCCTGCAGCTTGAATTTTCCGACGGCGCCGCTGAAGTTCTCCGGGCGACCCTCGGTGGGCAGCGGGAGCACCTCGATGGACACCGGCTCGGTTTGCAGGGTTTCCCGTTGCACGGGGAGGCGGCTGAAGAAGGGATCGTCATCGAGTCCCGCCGACAGCGTCACCTGCAACGCCGCGCGTCCCACCTGAAAAGTACCCGGCGTGGTGGGAAACAGCGCTTTTCCGACCTCGTTCACTTCGTACCGGTAGCCGTTCGCGCTGGTGGTATACTTCCGCTCCGGAGGAAGGTCCTCGGCGACAAAGCCGGTGGTTTCCGGCCCTTCCAGGCGCGAGTTGTTCAGGACGTCCAGCGCGTGATAGAAGCGGAAGGCATATTTGACCGCCTCGCCCACGTACGCCTTCCTTTTATTCAGAGTGCCAGTGACGAACACCGGTCCCTGCCCGATAATTTCCGGCGGCGCCGGCTCGTCAGAGGGATTTCGGGGAGCCGCCTTCGCGGGCTGCGTGGACCCGGTCGCCTGCGGCGCGCTCGGCCCGCTGATGCCGGCGACCTGGATTTCAGCGGGCTCCACCTGCGCGGTGTAGGTCTTGCCATCAACCTCGACCGTAATGGCACCCAATTTATAGGTGCCCGCCTTGCGCGGCATCAGCGCGTAGCGGAACACCTGTTTCGCCGACATCTGACCGTTGATGATGGTGATATTCTGCGACTGTCCCGCGCTGTACACGTTGAAGTCCGGCAAGTCGGGCAGCCGCGGCGCCGACATCTGGCCGGAGCCCTCAATATTCACCTCAAGGGTAACCTGGTCGCCCACGCCCACCTGGGGTGGATCGATGCTCGCGCTCACGCTGACGCCCTGCGCGCTCGCCGCGCGCAGCGTGAGGAGCATCGCGGCAACGATAATCAACAGAATGCGCATGACTCCTCCTACCACGTTTCCTGGCCGGGAGCCACCATCACCGGGCCCTTGGGGCGGCGGCTCGACACGTTGGCCCGCTCTTTTTCCTGGATGTAGCGGAGCAAGGTCTGGGCGTCACGCTTCGCGGCTTCTTGCGGATTCACCGGCTGCGGCGCCTTCTGGCCCAGGGCCTGCTGCGCGGCGACCTGCTTTTGCTGCTCGGCCTTCGCCTGCTGCTGCTTCTGCTGCTCGGCCTTCGCCTGCTGCTGCTTCTGCTGCTCGGCCTTCGCCTGCTGCTGCTTCTGCTGCTCGGCCTTCGCCTGCTGCTGCTTCTGCTGCTCGGCCTTCGCCTGCTGCTGCTTCTGCTGCTCGGCCTTCGCCTGCTGCTGCTTCTGCTGCTCGGCCTTCGCCTGCTGCTGCTTCTGCCGCTCGGCCTTCGCCTGCTGCTGCTTCTGCTGCTGGCCCTTTGCCTGCTGCTGCTTCTGCTGCTGGTCTTTGGCCTGCTGCTGCTTGTCCTGCTGGCCCTTCGCCTGCTGCTGCTTGTCCTGGTTCTGCTTTTTCTGTTGATCCTTGGACTGCTGCTTCTGGTCCTTGTTGGCCTGCTGCTTGTTGTCATTGGACTGCTGCTGCTTGTCCTGATTCTGCTTCTGCTGCTGGTCCTTGGACTGCTGCTTGTTGTCCTTGGAATCTTCCTTGGATTCGTCCTTCTTCTGCTGCTTGTCGTCCTTCTGCTTCTGCTGCTCTTTCAGCTTGTCGAGCACCCTCTGCAAATTATAGCGCGCGTCCTCATCCCGCTCGTTCCAACGGAGCGCCTTCTTGTAGGCCTCGGCCGCCTCGGCAAGCTGGTTCTGCTTGTACAGCGCGTTCCCCAGGTTATACGCGGCGGCGGATTTCTGCGGCACGTCGCCGCGCTCCATCGCCTTCTGGAATTCGGCGGCCGACTCCGAGAATTTCCCGGCGCGGAACAGCGCGTCGCCCAGGTTCTGGTAGCCGGCCGCCAGGTCTGGCCGCTCCGCGATGGCCGCGCGATAGGCCTGCTCGGCCGACGGAAAATTCCCGTGAGTGAAGGCGTCGTTGCCCTTGCGCATGTTGAGCACGTAGCGCGACTCGGCCACCGCGCCGGCCTGCGCCGCCGCCGGCGCCGGCGCCCATATAAGCCCGGCCGCGACAAGCAGGGAAAACAATCGCTTTTTCATGCCGCCACCTCCGTGCGCTTCTCCGCGCGTCTGGGCCACGACAGGCGCAGCGGTGCCCGTCGCGTCCCGACCATCCGCTCCGCGATCAAGAGGAGCACGGCCAGGCCGATAAAGATCTGGAAGCGATCCTCGTACCGCCGCCGAAGCTGGCTCTCCAGGCGGGTTTTTTCGGCGTTGTTGATGGCCTCCACGACCGGGCCCAGCATGTCGACGCCGGTCTCGGAGTGCGTGTAGATTCCACCGGCAATTTTCGCAATCTCCTGCAGCGTTTTCTCATCCAGTTTGCTCGCCACAGGATTTCCGGACGCGTCACGGACGTATCCGATGACGTTTCCGCTGGCGTCCTTCTCGGGAATCTGCTCGCCGTCGGGCTTGCCCAGACCCACCGTGTGGATCACGACGCCCCGCGCGGCCGCTTCTTTCGCGGCGCCGATGGGATCGCTGCGATGATCCTCGCCGTCACTGATGAGCACCATGACCTTAGCGCCCTTGCTCTCCTTCGGGTAAGCGCTCAGCGCGGCGCGAATCGCCTCGCCGATGGCGGTGCCGGGCACCGGGATCACGTTGCTGTCCATCTGCTCCACGAACATGTGCGCGGCGCTCAAATCCAGAGTAAGCGGGCAGAACACGAACGCGCTGCCGGCAAAACCCACGAGACCCAGGCGATTTCCCTGCAATTTCTCCACCAGATCGCCCACCTCGCGGCGGGCCACCTGCATGCGGCTGGGCCTGGTGTCCTCGGCGTTCATGCTGGCCGAGCAATCCACCGCCACCACGACGTCCACGCCGTTGCGCTCCACGCGGGTGAGGCGGGCGCCCCACTGCGGGCCGGCCAGCGCGATAACCAGGCTGGCGAAGGCCGCCAAGAGCAGCGCGTTTTTCATCGCCACGCGGGTGGGGCTGTAGTCGGCGGCCAGCGTGCCCAGCATGCGGCTGGAGGCAAACATCGAGAGGCGCTTGCGGCGCGCCTGCTCGCGGCTGGCCAGGAAAAATCCCAGGCCGGCCACCAGGACCAGAAACCAGAGATAGTGCGGATGGGCGAAGTGCATCAAGGCACCTCCTGCAAGACGGTTCGCTCAAGACCGGCCGCCAGCACCAGCAACAAGATGCCTGGAATGAGCAGCCAGGGGTACAGCTCGCGGTAATCCACGAAATCCTTCGTGGGCCGGGTGGTTTTTTCGAGCCGGTTGATCTCGTCGTAAATTCCAGTCAGCGATGCATTGTCGGTCGCGCGGAAGAATCGTCCGCCGGTGGCGTCCGCGATTTTGCGCAGGCTGTCCTCATCGAGGTCCTCGGCCATGCGCATGACGCGCGGACCGAAAATCGGATCGTCGACCGTAACCGGCGCGGGACCGCGGCCGGCGGCGCCGATGGTGTACACCCGGATGCCAAACTGCGCGGCCAGTTTCGCGGCGGCCAGGGGCTCGATTTCTCCGGCGTTGTTGCGTCCGTCGGTGAGCAGGATGATGACCTTGCTCTTGCCGGGCACGTCCTTCAAGCGGTTCACCGCGGTGGCGATGGCGGTGCCCACCGCCGTGCCCTGCACGCGGGTCATGTCCAGCTTCGTGTTTTCCAGCATGGTGAGCATCGAATCGTGATCGGTGGTCAGCGGACACTGGGTGATCGCCACGCCGCCGAATATCACCAGGCCGATACGGTCGCCGGGCCGCTGCTTGACAAATTCCATACTCACGTCGCGGGCGGCCGCGAGACGGTTGGGCAGCAAGTCTTCCGCCTGCATGCTGCCCGAGGTGTCGAGCGCCAGCACGATGTCGATGCCGGTGCTGGAGGAATCCTCGACCTGCAGCCCGGCTTGCGGGCGGGCCAGTGCCGCGATGAGCAACAGGATTGCGAGTGCGGCCAGGACCAGCGGAATGCGGTCCTCCCAGGAGGGGCGCGCGCTGGCCGACCAGCGGACCAGCGCCAGATCGGAATATCCCAGGCCGGGCTTCGTCTGCCGGCCGCGCCGCAGGTGGTGCCAGAGCACCGCGAACAGCAGCGGGATCAGCGCGAACGCCAGGGGATCGGCAAAGCGGAATTGCATGTCCTCAGGCCTCCTTTCCCTGCACGCGGGCGTGCGAGTAGGCGCTGCCGTTGGGGTGGATGCGCGGCGGACGCGGCGCGTCCTCGGCCGGCGGGGGCGGCAAGGTTGCCTGCACCAGCCGGCGCGCGGCCGCGACCTGCGCCTCGGCGCGCTCGGTGGGCGGCACCGCCCTGGCGAATTTCACCAAGTCCGCCTCGTCAAGAATGGCACGCACTTCACGCACCAGCGCCTCGTCGAAATTGCGCGCGCGCATTTCGTTGATCAGCTCGGACGTGGTGCGCTCCAACACCGGGATGTGGAAGCGCCCGGAGAGATATCCCCGCACGATTCCAGTGAGCCGCTCGTAGTGCTCGGGCGTGCGCTGCAGCGTGGGCAAGCGCTCGGCTTCCAGGCGGGCCAATTCTTGCAGCGCCCACTCGTGGGGCAGCAGGGGCGGCATCTGGGCCACGCGCTTGCGGCGGCGCAGCAGCCAAGAGATCAGGCCGCCCAGGAGCCCCAGCGCGATCAGTCCGGCGACGCTGGCGGCGGCAATCATCCAGGCCGGAATCGCGACCTGCACGATGGGCTTCACGTCGCGGATCTCGCCCTGCTTGTCGGTGGGCGCGGGCGGCATGGCGGCGACGCTCAGCTTGAGCGGCGCGGACTCGGCCATCCCTTCGCGCCCGTCCAATTTGTAGGGGATGCGCAGCGGCGGCACGGTCACGTCCCCGGTATCCCAGGCCACCAGGCGCACGGTGTAGCGAAGATTCTTGCGGCCCGGCGTCGCGGGCATCGGGGTGAGCACCGCGTCGCGCACTTCGAGCGGATCGAATTTCAGCGCGTCCGGCTCGGGCGGCGTCACGGTGGCCCCGGGATCGTACGAGACGTCCACGATGAGGCGCACGACCTGTCCGAGGACCGCCCTGTCGCTCTCCAGGTGCGACTTTGTGTCCACCGGCCCGGCCGCGATGGCCGGAGTCGAACAGAAGAGCGCCAGTGCCAGCGCGAGGATGACGCGGCGGTAGGCCCGCCGCGTGGACGATGGCCCAAGCGATCCAATCATGCGGCCCTCCTTGCGCGGCGGCGGCGCGCCTGCTTGGTGACGAAAAAGCGCACCAGGGTGGGCACCACCGGCTCGCTGGCGGAAAACTCCGCGTAGTCGGCGCCGGCCGAATCCAGCAGCCGGCGCGCGATCTGGCGGCGATGCGCGGCGCCCTCGCCGAAGCGGCGCTGGAACTCGGCCGACGAGGTGTCGAGCACCAGCATGCGCCCGGTCTCCAGATCCCGCAGGCGCACGCGGCCCATGCGGGGCATCGCCTCCTCCCGTGGATCGGTCAGGCGGAACGCGGACAGGTCGTGCCGCTGCTGGGTGAGACGCAGCGCGGCCACCAGCCGGGGATCCGGTTCCGGGGCCATCGGGTCCGCGGGCAGGCCGCGGTCTCCCAGAAAATCGGACAGCAGGAACACGACGGCGCGCCGCTTCTGCACCCGGTTGAGGTAATCGAGCGCGGCGCGGAGGTCGGTGCCGGTGCCCTGCGGCTCCGGATCGAGGATTTCGCGGATGAGGCGAAGCGCGTGCCGGCGCCCTTTGCGCGGGGGAATATATTTCTCCACGCGATCGGTGAACAGCAGCAGCCCCACCTTGTCGTTGTTGCGCAGCGCCGAAAACGCCAGAATGGCCGCGATTTCCGAGGCCATCTCGCGCTTGCTGCGCGCGCCACTGCCGAACGCCAGCGACGCGCTTACGTCGACCGCGAGCATCACGGTCAATTCCCGATCCTCGTCATTCTTCTTGACGAACGGGCGCCCGAAGCGCGCGGTCAAATTCCAGTCAATGGAGCGGATGTCGTCGCCGGGCTGGTATTCCCGCACCTCGGCGAACTCGATGCCGCGGCCCTTGAACAGGCTCTCGTACTTGCCGGCGAACATTTCGTCGACCAGTTTGGCAGTGGCAATTTCAATCCGCCGGATCTGCCGGCGGGTTTCTTCGGTAAACATGGAGCCCCTCCGCGAAATTACTTTACGGAACCTGGATGCCGTCGAACAGCATCCGCAGCAGCGCCTCCGCGTTGACCTCCTCCGCCTCGGCTTCGTAGCTCGGCATCACGCGGTGGCGCAGCACATCGAAGCCGATCGACTTCACGTCGTCCGGAGTGACGTAGGCGCGGCCGCGCAGGAACGCATAGGCACGGGACGCCTGGGCGAGCGCGATGCTCGCGCGGGGCGAAGCGCCGTAGGCGATCAGCGGCTTGAGCTTCTCCAGGCGAAATTTCTCCGGCGCTCGGGTGGCAAAAACCAGGTCGAGGATGTAATTCTTGACCTTGTCGTCGAGATACACCTGGGGCACCAGGGAGCGCACGCGCAGCAGGTCTTCCGGGGAAATGCAGGGCTTCGCGTGCGGCTCGTGGCCGCCGGTCATGCGGTCGATGATGCTCGACTCTTCCTGGCGCGTGGGATAATCGATGCGAATTTTCAGCATGAAGCGATCGACCTGCGCCTCGGGCAGCGGATAGGTGCCCTCCTGCTCGATGGGATTCTGGGTGGCCATCACCAGGAACGGATCGGGCAGCGCGTAAGTGTGGTCGCCGATGGTCACCTGGCGCTCCTGCATCGCCTCGAGGAGCGCGCTCTGCACTTTGGCCGGCGCGCGGTTGATTTCGTCAGCCAGAACCAGATTCGCGAAAATCGGCCCCTGGCGGGTGGAAAACTCGCCGCGCTGCGGGTGATACACCTGGGTGCCGATGAGATCGGCGGGAAGCAGATCCGGCGTGAACTGCAGGCGCTGAAAGCGCGCGGAGACGGCCGCGGCCAGGGTCTTGAAAGTAAGCGTCTTGGCCAGTCCCGGCACCCCTTCCAGGAGCAGGTGGCCGTCCGCCAGGAGGCCCACCAGGACACGCTCCACGACTTGCTGCTGGCCCACGATGACCTTGCCGATTTCTTCCTGAAGGGCCTTGAAGTGAATGCTCTCCCGCTCGATGGTGTCTTTAAGCGCGATCAATGTGGTGTCCATGCGTTACCTCTTGGTATGGGAGCGAGGCTCCCTTAGTAGTCAAAACACCCGTCGAATTGCGGGTGCCCTCGGACACCCACAAGACGCCCCCTTTCAGGGACCGGTTCCCGGGGGCGGGGGAAATTTTTCGAGCAGGCACCAAATGCCTGCCGGAAAGGGATTCCTCTAGCCGGGAATGAAGTCAGACACAGTCCTATCGCCTTCGGTGGGCGCCCGGGCGTCATTGCCGATCGCCTCCGGAGAGGCCGGGCAAAGAAAGATGCAGGCGTGAAAGTTCGGGCGCTGGTCATCGAGGACTCTCCCACGGTCCGCACCGTCATTCTCAAGCTGCTCCGACATTCGGCGCTGGCCGACTTTGAGTTTGTCGAAGCCGGCGACGGCATGGAAGCCCTGGAATTATTCGATCCGAGCCAGTTTGACATCATCTCCGCCGATTGGAACATGCCGCGCATGAGCGGCGTGGCGTTTGCCTATCAGGTGCGCGCCATCCCGGAAGCGAAGCACATCCCCATCGTGATGATCACTTCCGAGCGCTCCATGGGCAAGATGATGGACGCCATGGACAACGCAGGCGTCGACGCCTACGTCTGCAAGCCGTTTCCCCCCGAGGAGCTGCGCCAGAAGCTGGCGCCGTTGTTCGAGAACCTGGGCCAGCGGGGGAAGAAGTCAGGCGGCCTGCTGGGCAAGTTTCTCGGCAAGAAATAGCCTTGGGCGCGCATGACGAGGTAGTCGGCGACTTCCTCATCGAGAGCTACGAGAATCTCTTCAAGCTCGACAGAGACCTCGTCACGCTGGAGGAAGAGCTCAACCACCGCACCCTCATCGCCGGAATCTTCCGCACGATCCACACCATGAAGAGCGCCAGCGGCTTCCTGGAATTTCCCCGTCTGGAGAGCCTCGCACACGCCGGCGAAACCCTGCTCGCGCGGCTGCGCGACGGCGAAACGCCGATCTCCCGCGGGGTTATCAACGGGCTGCTCTCGCTGGTGGACGCGTTGCGCCAGGTCCTGGCCACCATCGAGACCACCGGAGCCGAGGGAGACCTCGATTACGGCGTGCTGGAGCGCCAGTTGATCGCGATGTCCGAGGCACCCGCCGACGGGACGGCGGTCCACTACGAGCCCACCTTCCTCCCCTTCACCGCGCGTGCCGTGGAGGCGATGATGCGCGTCCCGACGCCGCCTTCGCCGGCCACCGTGCAGGCCGAGGAGGACATGCTGCCGGAGCGCCTGGGCGACCTCCTCCTCCGGGCCGGCCGGGTGACCGAGGCGGAGATCGCATCGGCCGTGGAGGCCCAGCATGCCGGGGATCGCCGCAAGCTGGGAGAGATCCTCATGGAGCGCGGCGTCATCAATGCCGAGGACGTGCTGGAGGCGCTGCGCACCCAGGACGAGAACGCCCCGCCGCCCCTCCCCCAGCGCATCGGCGACCTCCTCATCGAGGCCGGGCGGGTGACTCCGGCCGACGTGGCGGCCGCCGTCAGGCAGCAGGTCGCGGGGGACAGACGGCGGCTCGGCGAGATCCTCGTGGCGCGGGCCGGGCTCACCCAGGCCGAGCTGCTCGACATCCTCAACACGCAGTCGCGGCTGGCCACTCGGCAGATCCTCGCGCACACGTTGCGCGTCGAGGCGCGCGCCCTGGAGAGCCTGCAAAGCCAGGCCGGCGACCTCGCCGCGCTCCTGCACACCAGCGGCCACGCGGAATTTGGCGCGCTGGCCCAGGGACAGGTGGACTCCCTGCGCTGCCTCCGCGTGCAGCCGATGTCGTCGCTGTGGGGACGTTTTCCCCGCTTCGTGCGCGATCTCGCGATGGGTCTCGGAAAAAAAGTGCGGCTGCACCTCGAGGGGCGCGAGGTGCCGGCCAACCGCGGGCTGCTGGAATCCCTCAAGGATCCGCTTGACCCACCTGCTGCGCTACGCGGTGGATCACGGCATCGAGCCGCCGGAAGTGCGGACCGAGCGCAACAAGCCGGCCGAGGGGAGCCTCACCCTGCGCGCGCGCGCCGCCGACGGCAAACTCATCGTGGAGGTGGTCGACGACGGAGCGGGGATCGATCCCGCCTACGTGATCGCGCGGGCGGTGGCGTCGGGAAAGGTGCCGCCGGAGCAGGCCCGCCGGCTGCGCGAGCGGGAGGCGCTGCGGCTCATTTTCATGCCGGGCTTTTCCATGTCGACCAGCGTTACGCACGTGTCGGGCCGCGGCGTGGGAATGGATGCAGTGCGCAACCGGGTCGAGAGCCTGGGCGGCACGGTGGACGTGGACAGCCGCCCGGGAGCAGGCACCACGATACGATTCACAGTCCCCATGGAGGGTTAACCTGCGGGGCTCTCCGGCCGATACATGGGCAACATCCGAGAAGGAGAGCGTATGGTAACCGGGGTTGGCAGCACGTCCTTCGTCCCCGCCGCGAATGCGTCGGGGCAACCGCTCGAAGATCTGACGCTGTTTCACGGCGCCCTTCAACAGGCTTCCACCCGCCAACCTCCACTATCCGTCCCCTTAGCGCCGCAGCGGTCCGCGCTGGATCCGGTGGCCGACCGCATGCTCATGCTGGACGGACTGGTGGCCTCCACCGCCGTCGCGCGCCTGGCCCCCGAGCCGGTCGCCGTCGCCGAGCGGTCCGCGGCGATCGTGTCTATCCCGGACGACGCGCCGGTGATGGCTCCGGAGGCGCCGCCACAGGTCGGGATGGTATCGCCGCCACCGCCGATTCGACCTGAGCCACCGGCGACGCGGACCACGCGCTCGGATTTCGAAGGGCTGCGCGAAGGACAGCGCGACGACGGCCCCGACGGTCCCATCGCCCGCATGCAGCGCGTTCTCTTGAAGTGGAACCCGCGCCTCGGAGTGCGCCCGAACGGACGCTACGACCGCGCCACCCGCGAGAGCGTCCTTCTCTACAAAGCCATTTACACGACCGGCCGCGACGGCCGCAGCATGGATCCGGAAACCGCCCGCAACCTGTCGGCGATGGAGGACGGTTCCTTCTGGAAAAATCCCCCGGAAAAATCCGCCGCCGGCCGCCTGCTGTATGCCGCCAGCCGGGACCTGGGCAAGCCCTACCGACTGGGCGCCGACGGCCGGAACGCCACCGACTGCGCGATGCTCACCCGCGAGGCGCTGCGCCGGGCCGGGCTGGTCGACGAGAATTTCACGCGCTGCGCCGACCTTCAGTTCAAACACGCGGAGCGCGGCGACGGACTGCGCGCCGTAAAGGACGCGCCCCAAGCCGGCGACCTGGTTTTCTTCAACAATCCCACCTCGCAGTCGTCCATTGCCTACCGCGGCATCACCCACGTCGGCATCTACCTGGGCGACGGTCACATGCTGGCGGCCTCCAGCGGGCACGGGCGGGTCGTCATTCAGCCGCTCCAGGGCCGCCTGTCACGCCACATCGCCGGCTACGCGCGGCCCTGATTCCTTTTTTCTGGCATCAATAAAAAAACGAGGCATTTTGGATGCCTCGGTTTTTTTTGACTTGCGCCGGCTCAGCGTGCGGTGATCTGCTCGAGCAGCGCGAGCGCCTGGGGGATGTTGCCCTCGCCCACCAGCTGCCCCAGCCGCTGGTGCTCCGTGGCATTGATGCGGTCGCCCGCGGTGGAGAGCATCTGCGCCATGCGCATGCTCTGCTCGAAGGCGTCCTCGACGGGCGCCTGCACCTGCGAGGAGTTGGGACGGCGCGGCGCGGCCGCGTCCTGTCCCCCGGAGAAGAACATGTCCTTGATCAGGGAGATGCCGTAAAGGGCCAGGTTCAGAGGAATCTTCATATGGTGGAACCTCATCACTGTTGGAATGCTCGCGGGCTTATCGGACAAAGCGACCGGAAAATTAACCCCGGCCGGGGGCTAAATTTTTGGCGGCCGGATCCGATAAGGGTCCAGCAACAGACAGGCCGTCCTCAAACGGCCAAACACTTCGGAGGCACACTACTCATGATGCGATCGGTTTACACCGCGGCCAGCGGAATGAGCACCCAGCAGCATCACATCGACACCATCGCGAACAACCTGGCCAACAGCAACACCACGGGCTTCAAGAAGTCCCGCATGGAGTTCCAGGACCTTATGTATGACACGGCGCGGCCGGCCGGCGCCACGCTGGCCACCGGCGGCACGGTGCCCCTCGGTACCCAGACCGGCCTGGGCGCCAAGACCGCCGCCACGCAGCGGATCATGTCGCAGGGCGTCTTCCAGCAGACCGGCGGCCAGCTCGACGTGGCCATCGAGGGTGACGGCTACTTCCAGATCCAGCTCCCCGACGGCAGCCTCGCCTACACCCGTGACGGCGCCTTCAAGCGTGACGCCCAGGGCCAGCTGGTCACGACGGACGGCTACATCTTGAGCCCTCAGATCACCATTCCGCAGGACGCCACCAACATCGTGGTCGGCACCGACGGTAAGGTGAGTGTATTTTTGCAGGGACAGACCACTCCCACGGACGCCGGCCAGATTACCCTGGCGCGCTTCCCGAACCAGGTCGGCCTCACTTCCAAGGGCCGCAACCTGTACGCGGAATCGCCGGCTTCGGGCACGCCGGTCACCGGAAATCCCACGACGACCGGCCTCGGCTCGCTCTCCCAGGGCTTCCTGGAAATGTCCAACGTGCAGGTCGTGGACGAGATGGTGAACATGATCACCGCGCAGCGCGCCTATGAAATCAACGCGCGCGTCATCCAGGGCGCCGACCACATGCTCGGCATCGTCGCCCAACTGAAGCAGTAGTCGCGGAGGCTCTCAAAATGCGGCATTTTTTGCTGGTCATTGCTTTCCTGCTGTCCTGTGCCGGGTACGCACACGCCGCCGCCCAGGTGCTTCCCGGACGGGATATCGGCGCCGCCGCCGAGCGCTTCGTGGCGACCTCGGTCGGCATCTCGCAGGGCGAGGTGCGCAGCGTCTACAATGTTCCGGACCACAGCGTACCGGTCGGCGGCCTGGAGCTGAAGCCCCGCTGGCAGCGCGGGATGAACCCGCCGGCCGCGGGATTTCGGGGACGGGTGAACGTGCCGGTCACCATCCTGGTGGGCAAGAAAATCATCCAGGAAATTCCGGTGCTGGTGGAAGTGGCCTCGCCCGGACCCGGGCCCGGCATGACCGGCGGCCCCGGCGCCGCCACGACGGCCGCGGTCGGCGTGCGGGGCGGGGACCCGGTAACGGTCACGCTGCTCGGCAGCGGCATGAAGCTACAGATGAGCGGCGTGGCCCAGCAGCCGGGAAAAATTGGCGAGCGCGTGCGCGTGCAGGTGAAGGACCCGTACCGGGTCATCATGGCGCGCGTGGTCAGCGACCGCGAAGTCACCATTGAGCCTTAGAGCGTGTCGACAGACACGCGGTAAAACGCTGGAAACAGGCCGTTAAGACGATGAAGGCGTCGGCTGTGCCGGCCCCTGACTAGGAGAGAATGATGCGCAATTTTCTGCAAATTGTCGCGGTCGTCACCTTGCTGATTACCGCGCGGCCGGCCGCCGCGCAAGTCATCATGGACTCCGCGGCGCCCATGGATCTTTATGGAAATTCGACGAGAGCCGGCGTCGGCGACGTGCTCACCGTGCTCATCACTGAGGGTGTGACGGTGGGCACCGGTGTCAATCGCACCGACAAGGACACCGACAACCTGAAATCCGAGGCCGGCTCGGGCGCCCTGGACTTCGTCCCGGCGCTGTCAAAAAATGGTCAGCACGACCGCAAGAGCGAATCCACGGTCAAGCAGAACCAGTCGATTCAGACCACAATGACGGTGCGCATTGTGGGCGTGGAACCCAACGGCAACCTGGTGCTGGACGGCCAGCGCATTTTGTGGGCCAACAAGACGAAAGTCACCGTGAGCCTGCACGCGGTGTGCCGTCCCGCAGACGTTTTTCCAGACAACACGGTGTCCTCCAGCCGCCTGGTGGACGTGGCGCTGAAGGTGGACGGCCTGCCGGAAAAAAGCGGCCCCAACTTCTTCAAGACGTTGTTTGGCATCTTTGCCTTCTGACAAGAGCGCGATGCGCGCACGGCTGGGGATGTCAGTGGCGAAAAGAAGCGCAGCCTCCGAACTGCGCGGGTACCGAGAGCAAGAAGCCGCCTCCAGGGCGGCTCTTTTTTTGGGGGAGGAGGAGCAAACGGCGGGCAGCGAACTCCTCTCCATGCATCTGGTAAACGCCGAGCCGAGAAAGTTTACCAATGACGAGCTGACTCACCTCTATGAGCTGGGGACCTTCGGACACGAGCGGGTGGAGCTGATAGAGGGGGTTATCGTACACATGTCGCCTTAAGGTGAAGGACACACCAGGGCGCTTCTCGTCGGCACGGAAATGCTGGTCCTGGCCTTCCACGACACGCACTACGTGGGTGTCCAGCTCCCGCTCAAGCTTTCAGAGTACTCCGGGCCCGAGCCGGACTTCTTCTTGATGCCCAAGCGGGACGAAGAACCCGAGCCGGAGCAAGTGACGCCCGACCGGCTGCGCAAAGCGGACCTGGTGATTGAGGTGGCCGTCTCCTCGCTGGCCTACGATCGCGACGAGAAAGCCAGTCTGTACGCGAAGTACGGAGTTCCGGACTACTGGGTGCTCGAGGTGGTCAAGCGGCGGCTTCTGGTCCATCGCAATCCAGTCGCCATGGAGGAGCGGATTTTCGGACACGGCTATGCGTCCGTCGAGATCCTGTCAGAAGAGGCCAGCATTGCGCCGCTCGCGCGGCCGGACGTGCAGGTGCCGGTCCGCGGTTTCTACTGAAACGACGTAATCAGCGACTTCATCACCCGGTACCAGCCGTCGGCCAGCACGAACACGAGAATTTTCACCGGCAAGGAAATCGTCATGGGCGGCACCATCATCATGCCCATGGCCATCAAGAACGAGGCCACCACAAGATCGATCACCAGGAACGCGAGCAGCATCATGAAGCCCATCTCGAACGCGGTGCGCAGCTCGCTGGTGGCGAAGGCGGAAATCAGCACGCCGGTCGACACCTCGTTGCGATGCTTGATGCTGCGCTTGCCGGTGGCCTCGGCAAACAAGGCCAGCTCGCGATCCCCGGTAAAACGGAACATGAAATCACGGAATGGAGAAAGCGTCGCGTCAACGGATTCCCGCAGGTTGGTCTTGTTATCCAGGTAAGGCTCCAGGCCATTTTGATAGGCCTTCTGAAACGTCGACCCCATGGTAATCGTGGTAAGAATCAGCGCCAGGGAAACCACCAGCGAAGTCGGCGGAATCGAGGGCGTGCCAATTGCGTAGCGCACCAGCGACAGCACGATCACGATGCGGGTAAACGACGTCATCAAGATCAAGATCGCCGGAATCAGCGACATGACCGTGAGAACCCCCAGCAGCCGCAGCGTGCCGCTGATGTCCGACTGCCCTACCCCGCTGGAAACGACCCGCTCGACGACGCTCGCGACGTCTGGGTTCACAGATTGGCGCTCCGCAGCCTGTCCTCGGGATTCACCACGTCGCGCACCTTGATGCCGAATTTCTCATCGAGAACGATGACCTCCCCGTAGCCGATGAGCTTGCCGTTGACGAGCAGCTCGAGCGGCTCGCCGGCCAGCTTGTCCAGCTCCATGATGGAGCCCGGTCCCATCTGCAGGAGGTCGCGAAGCTTCACGCCACGCCGTCCCAGGACCGCCACCATCTGCATCGGCACGTCGAGGAGAATCCCCAGGTTCTGCGCCGGCGCCGTCTTGGGATCCGGCCGCAGCTGCGGAAAGTGGGTCGAGGGCAGGCCCACGGCGGCACCCTCGCCAAGCCGTGATACCACGTCGACAATCGCGGCCTGGGGCATCACGATGGCAACCTGCCCTTCGAATGCCTCCTCCGCGCTCACCGACACGCACGCAAACAACGCGACCGGGTCCTCGATGCGGGCCATGTCCTCTTCAACCACCGCCTCGGACTCCAGGGCGAGATCCATGCCCAGGCCTTCTTGCAGCGCGGTGGCCACGCCCGCCACGGCCTCGGCGAGCACCGAGCGGTGGAGGTCGTCGAACGCTTCCAGGGGCGCGGTGACTCCCTCGCCGGTCATGGCGTTCACCAGGGCCGCGCCCACCGAGCGCGTCATTACGATCACGCCGCTCGCCTCAGCGCCGCCGCACGACGCGGTGACCGGAACCGCCAGCATTTCCTCTGACGCGAAGGGAATTGCGCCCGTTCCGAGCTCCACGGTGCCGCTCGAAATTTCCAGTTTGGTCAGCTCGGACAGCGTGTCCGCCAGGGCGCGCGCGCCGGCTTTGCGGACGGTTTCGTCCACCCCGGAAAAATCGAAGCCGGCCTTCCTGGCGGCCGTCTTGCCGGCTGGCACGGCCTTGGCCGCGGCCTTTTTCGTCGTGGTCTCTTCCGCCTTGCTCTTCGCCATCGCTACTCCTCACACCATCATTGCACGATGATGTCTTCTCGCTCCTCGTCCACGGGTTTGACAATTTCCACGGCCACACGCTCGCCGACCATGCCGGGGCGCGCGACGAATTTCGGGACGTCGCCAACGGTCACGGTGACCGAGCCGTTCAACTCGATCACGTCGCCCGCCGCCAACTCCATCAAGCGTTTCAGGTTCAGCGAGGCGCGGCCCAACTCGACCACCATGGGAACGTCCACCACGCCAAGCTCTTCCACGCGATGCGGTTCCACCGGACCGATGTGGCGCCACTGCGAGCCGGTCCGCATCTGCGCGACGCGCGGACGGAAAAATTCAAAGGGCAGGCTGATGATGAAATGGCCCATGAACCCGTTGAGGCTGATGCGGAAAATCTGCCGCACCATGCTCTCCTCGGGCGCGTAGGAGCGCGGCACCAGCGCCGCCTCGGTCTCGACGCGCTCGATGGCGGGGCTCAGCTCGTCCGGAAACGTCTTGGCGAAATAATTCAGGATGCGCATCATGATCTGGGAAAAGAGGCTCTTCTCAAATTCGCTCAGATCCTTGTCCGGCATCTCGGTCACGCCGATCCCGCCCATCATGCGCTCCAGAAACGCGAAGAGCAGCGGCGTGGAAGCCTGCACGACGCCCTGCGGCAGCTCCGGCCCCGGCGAGAAGACCGCCACCACGCTCTTCCCGTCGAAGTGGGGGGGCTCGTTAAACACGTCGCGGTAGCGGATCTCGTCCACGTCGAGCAGCCACATCTCCACCACCGTGCGCAACTGGCTGCCAAAGTGGATGCACAGCCAGCGGCAGACCGGCTCGAACTGGTTGCGCAATTGCCGCTTTTGCTCGTTGGACAGCTTGTCGGGACGGGTGAAGTCGTAGGTGCGGTATTTCCCCCCGCGCTCCGACGACTGGGACACCTTCGTGGCCTCTTTCATCAACATCTCGCGATCGGCGTCGCTCATCCGCGCCATCGGATCACCTCCCGAGGTCGCGGCCGCGCATGATCAAGATCCCCACGCGCCGGTTTCGCTGTCGGTTGCTCACTGTGTCGTTGGGGGCAGCCGGACGGGTTTCCCCGTATCCCAGCACGCTGAGCCTGCGCGGGTTCAGGTTGCCGCCGCGGATCAGGACCTCCGCCACGTTGGTGGCGCGCATGGTGGACAATCCCCAGTTGGTCTTGTAGGGGCCGCCCTTGAGGGGCACGTTGTCGGTATGCCCCTCGACGCGGACGAGGTTGGGAAAAGGGCGCACTGCGGCCGCGATCCCCAGGATCATGGGGATGGCCTCGCGGCGCACTTCCGCGTCGCCGATATCGAACATCAGGCCGTCCGTCAGGAGGGTCACCACCAGCCCCGCCTCTTCCAGGTGCATGTGCACCGCGTTTCGCCAGCCCTGGGAGGCGGCGATGTCACCGAGGCGATGGGAGATGGACTCCAGTATCTCCTGCTCGCGCCTGGCCTCGGCTTCCTTTCTTGCATTGTCCGCGGCGGCGGAATTCACTTCCGGGCTCGAGTTCGTGTCTGGCGGGAGCGGCTCCGGGGTGGGATCGTCGATATTGTGCTCCAGCGCCTTCGACAGGGAGCGAGACAACTGCTGGAACTTCTGCTCGTTTACTTTGGACATCGCGTACAGCACCAGGAACAGGCAGAACAGCAGCGTGACCATGTCCGCGTACGAGATGAGCCAGCGCTCGTGGCCGCTGGAGTGCGCGTCCTCCTCCGCCGGACGGCGTCCGCGCTTTGCCATCTCAGGCCGCGGCGGTCTTGGCCGGCGGCGGCGGCCCCGGTTTCTTGCCGACCGCGGCGCGCGCGGTTTTCGCGGCTTCGTGGGCTGGCACGAAGGCGCGCATCTTCTGCTCGACCCAGAGGGGATTGTCGCCGGACTGCACGGCCACCAGGCCGGCCGCCACCATGCGGTAGAAAGTCGCCTCCTCCTGCGCGATGGCGCGCATTTTGGCCGCGATGGGCAGCACCGCCAGGTTGGCGATTCCCACCCCGTAAAGCGTGGCGGTGAACGCGGCCGCGATCCCCGAGCCCAGCTTGTCAGGCTCGGAGAGGTTGCCGAGCACGTGGATGAGGCTGGTGACGGTGCCCACGATTCCCAGGGTCGGCATGAAGCCGCCCAGCACCTCGAACATCTTCTCGTTCTGCTTGCCGACGTAGTGGCGGCTTTCGACTTTCTGGTCGAGCACGTGCTCCAGCACCTCGGTGTCCGCGCCATCCACCATCATGCGCAGGCCGGACTTGACGAAATCGTCCTTCTCCTCCTTGATGGTCGGCTCCAGGGAGAGGACGCCGTTGCGCCGGGCCTGGGTGGCGATGTCCATCATGTGCCGGACGGCGCTCTCCCAATCGTGCTTCACGCCGCGGAAGATGACCAGGCAGCATTGCCCGAAGCGGATGACGTCGTGCATGGGAAAGGCCAGCACCATGGCGCCCAGCGACCCGATGATCACGATGAGGAACGACGAGAGGCTGAGGTATGCCGACAGGTGTCCGCCCTCCAGGGCGACCCCCAGGACCACGCCACCGAAAGCCAGCAGTAGCCCCAGAAGGGTTGCCTTATCCATCTACGCCTCCGTCTCCCGGGATCTTTTCCGCGACGATGTGCAGCGGCGGGCGCTGATGGACGCGAATCGCCTGCTGATACCTCACCACCGCCTCCACCACTTCGTCAACGGATTGTTTGACCACGAGCCGACGCCCGGTTGTCAACACCAGGACCACTTCCGGCGTGACCTCAAGCATTTCAATGAGATCGGCATTTACGACGATGGGCTGTCCGTTGATGCGATTGAGATGGATCATCTCTTGACCCGCTTGATTCTTAGAATTGGCCGCGAAACCCTGTTCGAGCGCAGCGGCGCGGCGCCGGAAAAGGAATCGACGCGCGGGAGACTCCCACGCGCCGATTCATCTTAAGGCCGCGCTTCTAGCGCTTCAGGTTGGCCAGCTCGTCGAGAACCTGGTCAACCACGCTCACCATCTTGGCGTTCGCCTGGAAGGAGCGCTGCGCCACGATCATGTTGGTGAACTCGGTGCCGATGTCGACGTTGGAGTTCTCCAGCGTGCCGGCACTGATGACCCCGAGCGCGCCCTGTCCGTTGGTCTGGCCTGGCGCCTGGATTTTCGCCTTGCCGGAAGCCGCCGACTCGAACAGCAGCCCGTTGACGCCACGCAGCAGACCTTCGTTGTTCTGGAAGACCCCCACGGCAAGCCGACCCAGTTTTGAGCCCAGGCCGTTGGAGAAGGTCCCGTTGATGGTGCCGTCGGCATCCACGTTGAAGGACTGCAGCACGCCCGGCGCCTTCCCGTCCTGCGACCGCTGGATCACCGTGTCCGCCGTGGTGGTGGCGAGCTGGGTGATCTTGGTGAAGTCGACGTCGATGCTCACCGCGGCCGCGCCGGTGGTAGGCGTGAAGTTGATGGTGCTGCCGCTGCTGTTGGCCGCGTCGAAGACGCCGTCCGAATTGAAGACCAGCACGCCGTCGCTGGCGTTGCTGGATCCGTCCACGGTCGTGCTCCAGTACCATGTGCCGGACGCCCCGGTCACCGTGTTCGGGATCTTGGTGAACGTGATGTCCACGGTGTGCCCGATGCCAAGCGAATCGAACACCTGCGCGGAGGACACCACGCTGGTGTCGGTCGAGGAGCCGTTCGAGTTCGCGGTCACCGCGGTGGCGGCGCCGCTGAGGAGGTTCGCAAAGTCCACGGTGACGGCCTGGCCGGTGGGAGTGCCGTCGTTAACGATCACGTCGAGCGTGGTCCCAGGGGTGCCGTTGACGGTCGCCACCGCGCCGAGCGCATCGAACGTGATGGGGACGTTCGACGTGTTCGTCGAGCCGCCGGTCCACGCGCCGCTTGCCGAAATGCCGTTGACGGTCACGTTCCACACGTCGTCGTCGCCCACGTTGTCGGTCACCTTTGTGAAGGTGTAGGACATGGTGTGGCTGGCCCCGGTGCGGTCCAGCCAGGCGCTGCTGGTGCCGTTTACCGAGGAGCCGGCGCCCAGCGAGGAATCCAGCGAGCCCGTGATTCTCGCGGTCGTGGTGCCGGCCGCCGAGGCGGTGGCGTCGAGGTTGCCGCTGTAGGCGGAATTCTCGGTGGCCTTGGCCAGCGTGAGCGAGCCCAGGGGAACGGTCAGCTTGCCCACGTCCTTCGTCGTGTCGATGACCCCAGCGGTGGCCGCCCAGCCCTGCACTTCCAGGCCGTCCTGGGTGGTCAGGGTACCGTTCAGGTCCAGCGAAAAGTTGCCGTTGCGGGTGTACCCCTTGGTCTTGTCGACCTGGCTGATGACGAAGAAGCCGTCACCGGTGATGGCCATGTCGGTCTGCTTGCCGGTGGCCTGCATGCCGCCCTGGGTGTAGCGCGAGGTGAGCGAGCCGATGCCCACGCCCTCGCCGATCTGCTGGGCATTGGTGCTGCCGGTGTTGCTGGTGGCCCCGGAGGGCTGGCGCAGCACGCGGCCGATGGCGTCCTTGAAGGTGATGACATTGGCCTTGAAGCCCGGCGTGTTGGCGTTGGCGAGGTTGCCGCCCACCACGTCGAGCGCCAGTTGCAGCGCGGTCAGACCGGAAACCGCCGAGGAGAGTGCGCTTTGCATGTTATTTTCCTCCTTAATAAACTATTGAACGTCGTAGATTTTGCTGAGCGGATATTCGAGGCCGGCCATTCGGACGCTGACCCGCCCGTCCCGAATCGCCACCGCCTCGACCTGTCCCATCATGGGCTGGCCGTCATTGTTGAGCACTTTGGCGGTCCGTCCCACGAGGTTGGAAGCCCCGGCCAGGCCCTGCGCCTGCGCCCAGTCCTTCAGCTCGGTGCGCAGCTGACGGGTTTCGGAAACCATTTGCATCATCGCCATCTGCTGCATCATCGAATCGGAATTCTGGGGATTGAGCGGACTCTGGTTTTTCAGCTGCGCCACCAGAAACTGCATGAAGTCCATCTCGTTGCCGTTTTTCTGGACTTTTGCGCTGCCGGTGGCCAGCGAGTTCGCGGTTTGCGTAAGGTTGTTCAGGGCCTGCATTGGATGGGGCTCCCTTCCAGGTTGAGGATCATGCGCGGATATTGACCGCGCGGCTCGGACCGCCGGGCGCGGCGCGCGATCGGGTGGGAGGCGGGCGAGTTTCCGCGAGCGGCTCGGACCAGCCGGAGTCCGGCCGCTCTTGCGGCTGCCCGGAATTTCCCGAAGAATTTCCGCCCAGGCCCACCGTCAGGCTGCCCAGCTGCAATCCCTGCTGCGCGAGGGACTGCGCGAGCGCGTGCATCTGCTCGTGCAGCAGGCGCTGCACCTCCGGGTTCGCCGCGCTCACATGCGCGTGTACGGTCCCGCTGTTTTCCACGACGCGCACGAACACGGACCCCAGGCTGGGCGGATCCAGACGAATTTCCACGCTGGCGTTCCGCGCGTTGAGCGGCGTGCGCTCGCGCCAGGCCTCGGCGGCGCTGCGGGCCAGCTCGCCGGGGAGCGCGTCCATGGGAACCGCTTTGTCGGCGGGCGCCGCGTCTGGTGTCTGAAGGAGCGGCGTGGCCAGCGTCTGCGGCTGCGCCTCAGCGTCCACCGACACGTCAACGGGCGGCATTTCCAGGGTTTTCTCGCTCGCGGGAGGATCCAGCGGAGCGGCCGTCAGGGCGTCCTGCATTTTCATCCCGAGATCTTGCAGGGCGCGCGCGTCGGTGATCACCGGCTGCACGGCGGGCACCGCGTGCGGGGGCGGCGCGGACGGCGCGGTGACCGCGGTGAAGATCACCTTGAAGGTGGGATCCGCCGAGAAAACCCGATCCACCGGGGACTGCACCGGCGGCGCGGGTGCCGTGGTTGGCATCGGCTCGGCGAAGGCCATCATTTCTTCGGGGAGCGCTTTGAGGTCCGGTCGAGCGGCCGCCTGCGGGGGCGCGGGAGCCGCGGGCTGTGCCGCGCCGCCCGGAGTGGGGGACGGCGCGGGTGCCTCGACCGCGGGAAGGGCGATCGGGGGCGCGGGAGCCGC
>Ga0194121_10001744_pt1 | contig 35856 bp, 29 predicted proteins | sample TA2MahCa50mmetaG_FD_148609 | JGI IMG/M metagenome (GOLD analysis project Ga0194121, IMG submission 148609) | Freshwater microbial communities from Lake Tanganyika, Tanzania - TA2015020 Mahale Deep Cast 50m | ecosystem: Environmental > Aquatic > Freshwater > Lake | place: Tanzania: Lake...
CTGCATGCGATCCGTGCGGATGCGCACCGTGCCCTCGTGAAACGAGGCATCTGCACCGAGAAACCGGAGAATCTCAAGCATGACTTCGATGTCCCGAAGTCTGGGCACATTACGGAAAACGGTTTCCCCCGTGCAGAGGATGCTGCCGGCAATCAGCGGTAGGGCCGCATTCTTCGAGCCACTGATGGTGATATCTCCCCTGAGGGGGATGCCGCCGCGGACGCGATAACGGAGATCTGGCATGGAGCAAAAGTATAGCGCTGGCAGGGTGGTATGAAACACGAAAGACATGAAAGTTTACGGAGGTTTCGGTGCTCGAAAGCAGGAGATCCACAGCCTGCGTGCCCTTTGCCATCTCCTCAACGATGATCAATATCACTATCTATGTCTCCAGCTTTCCCAGAGCAACAAAGCCGCCCCTACCGTGATGCAGCTATCGGCGATATTGAACGTGGGAAATGTTCCCATCTGGATGAAATCCGTAACAAGGCCATCGGGAATCCGGTCGATCACGTTGGCGATGCCGCCGCCGAGAATGAGGCCGAAGCTGACAGCTGACAGCTGACCCGCCCGGCCGGTGCGCCGTTCGGACGGGCAGCTGACAGCTTTCTGTATATGCCGCACCGCAATAATGGCCACAAGAACCAAGGCAATACCGATCAGCACTTCCTGCACTATCGGCGGCAGCTGAATGCCGAAGGCGATGCCAGAGTTGTAAGAGAGCTCAAAACCGACGAATGAGCCGATGACGGGGATGCGGCCATGCAAAAAGGAATCGGCAATAAGCGCAGCACTGAGAGAAGCGAGGAAGGATACGATGGTTATCAACATCAAAGAGGGCATTGATAAATTGTAACAATATTTATTGACATAATTTATAAAAAAAGCAATATTGCACATGATGATCGAATTTGAAGATGTTAGAAGTGGCGAGGCAGAAGAGCGTCCGCTTAAGGCTCATGAAACTCGAAGCTTTCATGAAAGTGCCCAAAACCAGGGCAAGCGTTATGATTGGATCGACGATGAGACTGCTAGAGAAGTGGATATTGGTGGTGTTTTCGACGAAGTAACATATCGAGGCATAACGAGTATAAATGCATTAATTGTCGATGGTTCGCAGGAATTGAAAGGACTCCCTATTGATCAGGTTCTAGCAATAGTAAAGCGAATTTTTGCTGCTCGAGAACTTTTGAAAAAGCGCGGATACCTGGAGGAAGGATATCCGATTGGTAATGACAGTGAGTATGCCTATGTATTCGCCCGTCGGACGCCAAAAGCGGAGCTCGCGGCAGAATTTGATTATCTACTCAATCAATTTTCCACTGAGCTTGATGCGGCCTTGAATTCTGTACAAGATCCTGTACAATAGGAGTAAGCGAATTGATGACTGTTCCATGGATCATGGAACGGTCGGTTTTCCATCACTACTCCCTACGTTCTACCTCCTACGTTCCTCATCCATGAAAGCTTCGTTCATTGCCGCGGTAAACCAGATCTGCGCGGAGAAAAATGTCAGTCCCGATCAGGTCATCGAAGCTGTAAAGCAGGCGATTGCCACCGCGTACCGAAAGGACTTCGGCAACAAAGAGCAGGAGATCCGCGTCGATCTGCCTGAAGGAAAGGAGCACCCCGTGATCCTCCTCGTAAAGGAGATCGTGGAAGATGTGGAGAATGAGAACTTCGAGATCAATCTCAAGGACGCCAAGAAGATCAAGTCCGATGCCGAAGTCGGCGACGAGATCGAGATCGACGTCACGCCAGAGGGCTACGGACGCATCGCGGCACAGGCGGCGAAGCAGGTGATCCTCCAGAAGCTCCAGGAGGCCGAGAAGATGTCTCTGTATGAGATGTTCAAGGACCGCGAGGAAGAGCTCCTCACGGCAACGGTGACAAAGGTGGAACCCAACTGGGTGACGCTCGAGATCGAAGGTATGACGGTATCGCTGCCGTGGAGGGAGCAGATTTCCGGCGAGCACTACTACACGGGTAAGCGCATCCGCGTCTACTTGGACACCGTCGAGATGACGGGCAAAGGTCCGCAGCTTCGCATCTCCCGCACGCACGCAGGACTCATACGCAAGCTCCTGGAACTCGAGATCCCGGAGGTGAGAAACGGCGATGTGGAGATCAAGGCCATCGCCCGCGACGCGGGATTCCGGAGCAAGGTTGCGGTGAAGAGCAAGGATCCCAGGATCGACCCGATCGGCGCGTGCGTCGGCCAAAAGGGCGTGCGCATCCAGGCCGTGATGGAGGAGATCAATGGCGAGCGCGTCGATATGATCGAGTGGAGCGAGGATCCGATCCGCCTGATCTCCACGGCTCTGCAGCCTGCTGCAATCTCCGCCGTGATCATCGTGAACGACAAAGAGGCGCTCGATGAGCAAGGCAGACGGGTGAAGAAGCGCGCAGCCGTGTTCGTCGAGGAAGCGCAGCGTCCGATGGCCATCGGAAAGAAAGGACAAAATATCCGGCTTGCTACCGAGCTCACGGGGTACGAACTCGACATGTACAACTACGAGGAGCTTCCAGCCTTCAAGGCGAAGCTCGCCGAGATCCGCGGAGGGCCTGTTGCTGCTGTAGAAATCCCCAATGCCACCGAGGGGGAGCCTGTAGATGAACCGACGCCGGCCGCTCTGGTGCCCGCAGAGGAAGTGAAGCCTGAGGAAGGACAAGAGCAGGGAAACTCTTCGGCTGCCTAGGGAATGCCAACTTCTCCGTAGCGGAGATTCATGAATCTCCGCTACGGTAGTTTCATGTCACTCCCCCGTCTCTCCTTCACCATCCTCGATACCGAAACGACGGGATTTGTGCCGCGCACGAACCGCGTCATTGAGTTTGCATCGCTCCGTGTGGAGGGCGGGAAAGTGGTCGACAGGTGTGAGGAGCTCATAGCGATCCCTGGAAACGATGTCCCGCCAGTGATTCAGGTGCTCACGCGCATCAGGCCCGATGCGCTCAATGGAAAACCGACATTCGCAGAATGCGCGGAGAAGATTTTGGAACACATCGGCGAGGGCACCTTGATTATCGGGCAAAACGTCGGCTTCGACATCAGGATGCTTAAAGGAGAGGGGATGGATCTCTCCGGGCGCCCCTGGATCGATACGTCGATGCTCGCATCGCTCGTATTCCCCGAGCTCGCAAGCTACTCGCTCTCGTACGTGAGTACCGTACTCAAGCTCAAGCATGAGCCCATCCACCGCGCAATGGGCGATGTGGTTGCGACACTGGAACTGCTCGAGAGATGCTGGGAGCGGTTTCTGGAGCTTCCCCAAGACAAACTGGATCAGCTGCGTGATGCATTTTCGAGAAGCTCCGCAGGGTACAAGATGCTTGCGGATGCACTGCCGGAGAAATCCTTCGTGAAGAAGACACCGCCTTGGCTCAAGCCGGTCTCCGACACCTCTCCTCACTCTGCTACCTCTACAGCCTTTTCCAAAAGGAAAATTTTTTCAGAAACACAACAATGCGATGTCACCCTCCTCACAGAAACGCTCGACTCAGGCACGCTTGTAAAGCTCACCAAGGCAGCGGCAAGCGGAGAAGGTACAACGTGGATCGCCGTGAAGAACCTGGAAAATGCGCTGCGGAGACTCCTACCGCTGCTTTCCGGCGTGCGCGTGTTGCACCCCCCATTCCTCCTCCTCGATCCGAAGGCAGTCAGCACGTTACGTGCTCAGGAATCTCTGACCAGCGACGAAGCGTCGCTCCTGACCAAGCTCCGCTGGTATGCCCCGCGCGTCCAAGGGGATATCCCCATCCACGGGGAAGAGCGTGCCGTGTGGACGGGAAAGCTGGCGGCGACCGATACGTCGGATGTCTACACCGCGCAATTCCGCGATCTCCCGCCAGTTGTCTTACTCGATCAGCGGCAGCTGCTGCGTTTCCTTACGGATCCCACCCATGAAGCACATGGCGCACTACACACGGGCGCGCGGATCATCATCGATGATGCCTCCATGCTCGAGGACACTGCGACGAAAGCCTACGGATGGTCACTCAGCCTCGACGGACTGCGGGCGGCAGCCCAGGGCAATCCTGATCTCGTCAGCTTCACCGACCTCCTCCAGATCTGGATCGAGCGCACGCGCAACTTCCAAGATCTGCGGTACGTAGTGAGGGCCGACACCGAATCGAAGGATGCCAAAGCACTGCGCGAGAGAATTCCTTTGCTCATCGATGAGCAAACCCCTGTGCTTTTGAAGCGCATGCTCGAACATGCGGGCAAAATTCTCGACCCTGAGAATCTGGATGGGCGCATTACCTGGATCGAACAGCGGCAAAACGGTAGTCAATTTCTCGAGTCCGTTCCAGAAAGGATCGGCACCCTGCTCAAGGCAAGTCTCTATGATGCATTCCCAACAACGCTGCTGTTCCCTGCAGGCCCTGAGGAGGATTTCCGCGAAATCCTGCCCCCCGGAGTCGCGACGGAGCGCCATCCCGCCGTTGGCATAGAGCTGACGATGCCCATGATCTTTCCTGAAGCCGCAAGTCTCGAATCCATCATGAGCAATCCGCCACCGGGAAAAACTGTGGTGCTCCTCGGCAGTCGTAAAATCATCGAAGATGCATTTGTGCGGCACACGGAAACACTCGAGGCAAAAGGTGTGACGCTCATCTGCCAGAACTTGAGTGGTGGGCAGGAACGTATGCAGGCGGAATTCATGGCTGCAAGCACACCTGCACTCTGGCTCCTCACGCCGTGGACCTACGAAGGCGTGGAGCTGCCGGTGGGCACCGTCGATCATCTGATCCTCTTTACCCTACCCTTTGATCATCCGAGTCACGCAGTGATCAGTCGCCGCGCGGCTCACTACCGCGATGCCTTTGGGGAGTACTCGCTCCCAAGACTGAAAGCTCGGCTCTTCCGTCTGCTGCGAACTTATATGCGACATGCGACCGACCATGCAGATGTGCAGATATGCGATGACCGACTGCGCACAAAGAACTATGGCGCAGAGGTACGAGCGTACTTGGAGCAGTATGCACAATCGGCGAAGCGATCACCACAGGAGCAAATGCGGCTGCTGTGATGGGCAAGATGACATCACGAACCTGTGGCACTCGCATCCGCGTCCGCCTGCGGCGGGGTGCACGTCACCCTTCTGTCCTCCCCCCAGTCATTGCACCCCGGCGGGGTTTCGCACTGGGTTGCCATGCGGTTGGTGTAGAGGATGTAGCGGGGTTTCTGATCGTTGCACTGCACTTTGCACGCGTGTGGTTCGAGCATGCGGTAGTCATAGGGGTAATCAACGACAATCGCTTCGCCAATGCAGGGATCCCCATCTACGGCGAGGTCCCCCGGCTTTCCATGCATGACGGGACCGCGCGCGGTTTGCACCGCGAGAATGATCAGCATCGCTGCGAGGACACCAATGGTGGCTTTTTCAGGATGGAAACGCATAACAAGGATGACCCTTCAGGCCTATTCTCAGGCATTTGCATATAATTCTCAATTATCAATTCCTCATTCTTCATTCCTAATGGCTCATTGCTCATTTCACGCATGCCCCTTCCCTCCGAGCACCACCCACACCGTGCGCCAGAGGATCCAGATATCGAGGAGGAGCGACCACTCTTCCACGTACCGCAGATCCAGGCGCACCTCCTCGGCAAACGGGAGGGAAGATCGGCCGGAGATCTGGCTCAAGCCCGTGATCCCCGGCTTCACGGCAAAGACGCGGCGCTGGTACGGATCGTAGCGCTCCACCTCATCGGGAAGGTGTGGCCGTGGCCCGACGAGCGACATATGCCCAAGAAGGACATTGAGCAGTTGCGGCAATTCATCGAGGTCAAATCTCCTGAGGATCCTGCCGACCTTCGTGACCCGGGGATCGCAGCGCAACTTGAAGAGAGGACCATCCTTGCGCTCGTTCATGGAAAGCAGTTCGGGCTTTCGTGCATCCGCATTGCGGGACATCGAGCGGAACTTGAGGAGGCCGATCATCGTGCGTCTGTGTTCGCCGACACGGTGGGACACGTAGAGCACTGGGGCACCGGACTCGATGAGCACTGCGACGGCGATGAGCGCAAAAAGCGGCGCAAAGAGGAGGAGAAGCACGAGTGATCCGCAGATATCAAACAGCCTCTTAAACACGCGCCCCCAACCATCGAGAGGCGTGGGCTGGAACTGCACAAGTGGGAGAAGCCCCAGACGCTCTACCCGCAGCAAATGCGGAAGGTCGGCGAGAACGGGGGGGAGGAACCCGTACCCAATGTGGTTGCTGCGACAGTAATCGATGAGCGCCAACGTCGCTTTGCTTGATGAGTCGGGATCCGTCTGCACCACCAGATCCAGGTGACGACGGTGCTCGAGCTGCTCGAGCGAGAGGAGATCGGGCAAATGCCCGAGGTAGAGGTAACGACGGTCTTTGGTGAGCACATACATGGCAGCTTCGGGCAATGGATGTGCTCCTATGGATACAACTAGACGAACGCCGATGCCCATCTTGAGCATGCCCCTCTGCAGCAGCAGCACTGCTGCGCGCGCTGAACCCACAAACAGGACGATGAGCGCCGTGGCGTGGAGGAGGAGGAGTCGCGAGTAGAAGAGCTCCCTGCGTACGAGGAAGAACCAAGCCATCACACAGACAAGCCACAGCGCCGCTGCGACGAATATCCTCGCCACTTCGTTCCAACCACTTCGATCTGTGCGTAGGATGTAGAGGGAAAGCAGGCCAGCAATGGCCAAAAAGAGTAGCACTCCGGGGAGCGCGAACTCCGCAATGTACACATCCATCGCCGGCAAGCTCGTGGGGGGGTCGAGAAGCCGAACCCCCGGGATGAGATCGACGCTGCTGCTCCGTAAGCGGTAACTCAAGAGGAGCGCAGCGAGAGCAGCAAGTGCATCCACGGGGATCCGCAGCAGCCCGAGAATGGCTTCGGATTTCTTCATGGAGTGCCTCAGTGTAGCGCACATCCGAGATGATTGCTGCGGAATAGAGTTGTCATCCCGGGTAATGTGACCCACGCGCCGTGGAGAATGCATCGGTGACGCTCTCGTCTTGTTGTTTTATGGAAGGATCTGGAGCCGCTGGAGAGGATTGAACTCTCGACCCACGCATTACAAGTGCGTTGCTCTACCACTGAGCTACAGCGGCCTATGAAGGAGGAAAGACCTGAATGACCAGTAGCAGCATATCCCGCCCACCGAAGCTCATCAGAGCGTAGGTGGGAGCCCCCGCTCGAACGTACCGTTCGGCCAGCCCGACAGGTCCGGCGGGTACGGGCGAGCAGCGGCGCACGGGCATTGTACATGCCTGTATCAGAAAAGAGGACCTTGCGGTCCTCTGTCTGCTGCTTCTCTATACGCCGGATTCTGTCCCCGCACCTATTTTCATGTCTGCGGTAACGAATGATCGCGCATGATCATTGGTCACAATGAGGCAGGAAAAAAGGTGCGGGGGATGACCATCTGTCTAGGCCCGTGATTGCTCGCGGGCTCGAGCGGAGGGGTAGTGGGGACTACGGAACCATAGTCGATTCCCATTACCCAAATCCTCCTTGCTTCACCAAGAGTTTGCCGAACTGCATGGACCCGGACACCGCCGGTAAGGCGATGCCTGAGACGGTTGCAGGTCCCCGGTTCCCGGGGCGTTTCACCCGCATCCCGCACCTTTTTTCGTGGTCTCGGTAACCGCTGAATGTACGCGAGATCATGGTTACTCCTTTCACGAAAAAAGGTGCGGGACGCGGTTCGTCACTGTGGCACTGGTCCTACGAACGGCCTTGGCATCTTACGATGCGTATGCGCCGCCGCGGTGGGCGTTACCCACATGGCGTTCCTGTGAAGTCCGGACGTTCCTCCCCGCACCTTTTTTCGTGGTCTCGGTAACCGCTGAATGTACGCGGGATCGTGGTTACTCCTTTCACGAAAAAAGGTGCGGGGCGGTCATCCAAGGAGCAGACCTCTATTGTCTCGCATCGAGAGGTAGGGATCAAGTCCCTTTGCGTGCAGTCCGTGAGCATATATACGGGTCATAGGGTGCAACAGGGAAGCTGAAGTAACGTAATCTATGTAGGAGTGCGGCGCGGAGACCGACTCCTTTGCGCACGATTTCCGCGTTCTATGGCCTACATATCCAAAAGGGGATCCGGCGAAGTTTACGCATGAAGCTCCACCAGCTCGCGCCGATGGTTTCCCCGCACACGTCTGCGGCATCGTTCCAAAATCCATCGAAGCATACATGGAAACAGCTTTCGCATTCCTCCACTGCCTCACGGCAGTGGTTTCCTGCGAAGGTGGACGAAAAAGAGCCCCGGAACCGGGGCTCTTTCTTGTACGAGGTCAGCGAGTGACACTGATTGTTTCCCCATGCTCGGCAGAGTCCGCAGAGACCGTCACACGGTTGTTGGCATCTTTGGAGATGTCGTAGCGCGTGTCATTGCCCGTGGCTCCACTGGGATCGACAGGCATGGAAACGAGGTCTTTGTCAGTGAGGGGCATAAGGTCGCATCCGTTCGTCACACCTGTACAGGCAGCAATCGTACAAATGTTATATGTTGTTCCGACAGTTGCGGATGGCAGACAACCCGGCAGCGTGCCGTCGTTGTCGATTGCGTACTGGTACACCGCATTGAGAATGGTATTCACATCGCTGCGTCGCTGTGCATTGCGCGCATCAGCAAGCTGCTTGGTCGGGTCGACCGCGACGACGACGATCGCAGCCAGAATCGCGATGATTCCGATAACGAGGAGGAGCTCGATGAGGGTGAAACCCGATCGGCTCTTAGCATGGAAGTTCATAGGAAAAAGGAGGGAAGGGAAGTAATCACCGGGAGAAAACCAAAATCCCCCAGCCGCTGGAAAGGCATTGTACCTCTATACGCAATGGATCTGCTCGATTGCCTTGCGCTCAAAAAAAACTATGACGTTTTATTTTTTACGGACAGATTATGGGGTACCTGAGCGATGGCACACCGTCCACGCTCACGCACACCAGGCATAGGCACCCATCTCGTAAACGGGGGCGCAACCACATGCATTGCCGGAAAATATATCCAGCGGGAAACGTTATGTAGTGAATGTGCATTCCTTGCTATAGGTATGCGGGAGTTGCAGACGGATGGTATGTAACGCATAAAAGCTCATTTAAGCACTCTGTCTTGTGGACTCTTCCTCGATGATGAGAATGTGCTTTCCACCGCGCATTGCGGCTTGCAGCGGGGATTTCTCCTGGTCGGACACGGTGTGGATATTCGATAAAATTATAGGAGAAAACGGCAAAATCGGTGATTATAGCGTTGTCGGATACAAACGGGTACAAGTGCGTTGTCCGGCATTGCCTCCCACCTCCCGTCCCATGCCCCGCGCTCTCCTCTCCGTCTCCGATAAAACCGGCATCGTTGATCTTGGAAAGCGACTGCAACAGTGCGGCTGGGAGATCCTCTCCACCGGGGGAACGCAGAAAACACTGCAAGACCACGGGGTAACCGTGACGCCCGTAGAGAACGTAACGCAGTCTCCCGAATGTTTCGGCGGACGCGTAAAGACGATGCATCCGAAGATCATGGGAGGAATTTTGATGCGCAGAGATAATCCATCGGATATGCAAGAGGCAAAGGAGCAGGGAATCGAACCGATAGATTTGGTCGTCGTGAATCTGTATCCCTTTGAAGAGACGCTCAAAAAAAATGTTGATCGAGCTGCTCTCATTGAACAAATCGATATCGGTGGACCCACACTCCTGCGCAGCGCCGCGAAGAATGCGGCATTTGTTACGGTGATCTGTGACGCAGCAGATTATGAACGTGCAATCACACAAATAGAGAACGGAGAAGTGACACGGGAATCACGGCAAGAGCTTGCGAAAAAAGCTTTTGCGCAAACTGCCGCATACGATGCGCTCATCGCAGAAACACTCTCGGAAGGCATGTACGCCGGCTGCATGCTGCACAACCGAACGACGCTGCGCTATGGCGAAAATCCGCACCAGTGGGGAAGGTACTACGACCTGTGGAACACCAAGCGACCGTGGAAGATCGTGCAGGAGGAGGCAGGAAAACCAATGAGCTACTTGAATCTCCTGGATGCTGATGGCGCGTGGAATCTTGTACAGGAATTTTCGATCCCAGCAGCAGCCTGCATCAAGCACGCCAATCCTTCCGGGGTAGCGAGCAATGGAACAATCGAAGAAGCATTCCAGCGATCGTACGACACCGACAAGCTCTCTGCTTTCGGCGTGATCGTCGCGCTCAATCGCCCGTGCTCGGGAGCGATCATCCAAAAGATCATCGATCAGAAGATTTTTGCTGAGGTCATCATCGCTCCGTCGTTTGAGCCTAAGGCGATGGAACTGCTCAAGCAGAAGCCAAAAATCCGGGCTATAGAATGCTCCGCTCAAAGCTCAAAGCTCGAGGCTCAAAGCTATCGCACTGTTCTCGGCGGCATGCTTCTGCAGAATCCCGACAGCAGTATCGTCACCGAGAAAGACCTCACGTGCGTCACGGAAACGAAGCCAAGCGCTGAACAAATTGCCGATCTGCTTTTCGCCTGGAAGGTGGTGAAGCACGCGAAGAGCAATGCGATTGTCTTTGCAAAAGATTTGGTGACCGTCGGCATCGGCTGCGGCCAGACGAGCAGAGTGGACAGCACCTGGATCGCTGTGAAACGCGCGGGAGACCGTGCGAAGGGCGCGGTGATGGCGAGTGATGCTTTCTTCCCGTTCCCGGACTCTGTGGAAGAAGCCGCCAAGCATGGGATCAGCGCCATCATCCAACCGGGCGGATCGATCCGTGATGCAGAGGTGTTTGCAAAGGCAAATGCGTTGGGGATTTCGATGGTGACAACTGGAGTACGTGTTTTTAGACATTAATATTTGAACCTATCCAACCAATATCAGCCGCATCGCCTACCGGCGTGCGGCCCCCTGATATCATCAACAGAGCGCCCTCCTCCCCGCAATCGCCTCTTTCAGTGTCACCCTTCGACAGGCTCAGGATCATCCGTAGAAATGGGCGCTACAGAGATCTTCGACCCGCAATCGCCTCTTTCAGCGTCACCTGATCCGCAAATTCGATGTCGGCACCCATGGGAAGACCATGCGCTAACCGTGTAATTCTCTGCACACAATCTCCCAATTTTTGCCGGATGTACGTCGCCGTCGCTTCACCTTCTACATCAGGATTTGTGGCGATGATTAATTCGGCAATGTCACCCTTACCACAACGATCCACCAGTTCCTTGAGCTTCAGCTGCTCCGGCCCGAGGCCATCGATGGGGGAGAGCACACCATGAAGCACGTGATACAAACCTTTGTATCCAGTTTTTTCAAAGGCAATCACTTCCAGGGGAGATTCGACGACAAGAATAGTCGAGCGATCACGTGATGCATCCTCACACACAGAGCACTTGTTCTGCAGCGTCACCATCTGACATTCCGAGCAATAGTTGAGCTCTACACGTAGATCCAAAAGCGCTTTCCCAAGCGCCTCCGGAGAAGCCTTGGAGCTTCGAAGGAGATGAAAGGTCAGACGCTCCGCGGACTTCGGACCGATACCCGGAAGCTTGCTGAATTCTTCGATCGTGCGCTGAAGGGGGGCGGGGAGGAGAGACACGGAAATAGAGTAGCGGAAACCGCAAAAATCACACCTCTCTCCCCTCACGTATGCGGCGCTCCGTGTCGCGCTTTTTGATCGCCGCACGCTTGTCGAACTTCTTGCGCCCACGGCACACACCGAGCGCAATCTTGATGAAGCGCCCGGCACGAACTTCCAGGGGAATGAGCGTGCATCCCTTCTGATCCACCGACGCTGTGAGGCGCAGGGATTCCTCTGCTTTCAACAGTAATTCCCGTTCGCGCGATGGCTGGTACCCGGCATCCGTTGCGGCATAGCGGTACGGTGCGATGGCCATATGACGAATGTATGCCCGACCATCGCGCAGCAGAGCATAGGCTCCTGCGAGAGTCACATGCCCCGCTCTGCAGGACTTCACTTCGGGTCCTGAGAGCATCACTCCTGCTTCGATCGTTTCGAGAATATCGTAATCGAAGCGTGCCCGGCGGTTACTGGCAACGACCTTCATGGGGCCAGAATAGCGTATACGATGTAAAAAACGCTTGCATTAGGGCTCACGGAGGCATTGACAAATGGTAAAAAATCCATATTATGGATGGGTCTGCTCAAGATATCCTCCCCGCACCTTTTTTCCTGTCTGTCGTAATCACGCATAACGATTACCACTGGATAGCCACAGACGTGAAAAAAGGTGCGGGGGCGGCGAATGCTTCTGCATCTCGAAAAATATCGACCGCAGACGTAGGGACATTGTCCTCATCTCGCGATCAGGACGATGTCCCAATTTTTATGTGGTGATCAATACGCCCAAGGAGCAAGCACCGAAAGAAGGGGCGCGCCGCCAAGATACGCGACGAGTGTTCCTGCAAATACATAGGGGATGAATGCGATGCGATCCGTGCGCTTCGCTCGACCGGTAACTAGGAGCACGCTGACAATGGCCGCGCCAATACTGTAGGAAAGGGCGATGCCCAGAAGCGTCTCCTGCCAGCTGTCGAGCAGCAACCCCATGGCAATGCCCATGAAGATGTCCCCGCTGCCAAGCACCCGACCGCGAGAGAGAACCCACTGCAAAGAAAAGAATCCTCCGCCAAGGAGCGGCCCAAGCCAGTGAACGTATCCACGCAGGTAGGCTGCAAAAAGCGCAAACACGAGGAAGGGGAGTGTGACCGCATCGGAAATGTGCTGGGACTCCGCATCCAACGCAGCGAGGAGGAGAAAGAGCCAGAGCGCCACTCCCGTCGCAAGGGTGTAAGAATCTATGTATCCCTCATGAAGCGAGGGAAGGGCTACAAGAGCAGCACTGAATGCCTCGAGGAGAGGGTAGCGCAGCGCAATACGGCGATGACATACGCGACATCGACCACGGAGTAGTGCGTAGCTCGCAAGCGGGATGAGATCGCGCGCTGCGATCTTCTTCTTGCAACATGGTGACACCGACCGACCCCCGATGCCCCTACCTTGTGGCACCCGCGCAACGATCACGGACCCGAAACTCCCGAGTGCAAGACCAAGAAAGAGGAGCGTGGCGACAGAAAAAAGGTTCAAAGACACCTTGGTAGCCTAGCGCATTTTTCCGATGATGCGACGTTGCGCTTCTGACCTACGTTCGTGGGCGACGCTTGCATGCCCGCAATCCTCCGGCTCCCATGCCTGCAGCAATGAGTGCGCCGAGGGTACCGATGCCAGAACCCGGGAGCTCATCAGTATCCGGTCCGGGAGCTTTTTCCATAGCGGAATCGTCCCACGAACTCGCAGCTCCATCGATCCATGAAGGAGCGGGTACCGAGGCGACTGACGAAGACTCGCTCCACATTGCCTCAGCAGACGAGACGGATTCAGAGGATGCATCCGCACTGGAAGCACGTGAGCTGGAGCCCCCCTCCACTTGATACTTCTTATATGCCGCACCGAATTTCTCGGAAATCTCCTTTGCCCTGGACTCGAAGTGGGCACCGGTACGATCCCCAGCCTGGTCTTTATCTGCCACCGCAGATCCTTGTCCTCCACCGGGAAGCCACTGCTGCGGGATGCTCGTCCACGCAGTAAGGCGCGGGGCGGCTTCATACCCATAGTAGGCAATGAGACCGAGTGCTCCGCCGACGATGGCGCCGGTGAGCTGCTTTACGAGGGATGGACCGTTACTCATGGTGTGTGTGGGTATCGAACTAGTATAGCAGATTTAACGTGCGAGAGGAATAGAACATAGTGGGCGTAGGCGTAGGAACAAACTAGGGACGCTGCACTATGGCCTGAGGCCAGGATCGCCTACATACCCTTTTCCCTGTGCAAACTGCTCTTAAATCTATCCGGCTGAAATGCAGCCAAGCGCTCCATGGGGCAGGGGAGATCTTGCACCTCTACGCCCGGCGGCAACTCTTGATCGTACCCAAGGAGGATGAGATCCGGCGCGATGCGGGTGACGGGCCTCAGATAATCCCTCTCGTCTCCGAGCGTCACATGCGCTGCAGGGTAGTCGCGTGCCACTGCTGCCATGCGCTCCTCTTGGGACTGCCTGGGCTTTCTCCCCTTGATGCGCTCGACGGTAACGTCGCAAGCGACAACGACATGGAGCTCTCCACGCAAAAGCCCCTGGTCGAGGACAAACCTGTGACCCGGATGGAGCCGATCAAACGTCCCAAACATCAATACACGCACACGGCAATCCTACGCCCTCCCCCCTGCCCCCTACCACCTGCGTTCACCTACTTCGTCCTCAAATCCACCGCGTAGATCCTCTTCTCATCGATGACGTACACATGGGTCTCGTCCGGATCGACATACATATCCGCGAGCTTGCCGATCTGATCCCCCTCGAGGACATACTGCTTCGCGTAGGTGGACTCCCCCGTCTGGCCACCATCGCTCACGACGATGACCCGAGCGCCAACGGGATCGAGGAAGTACATGCTTCCATCCAAGACTTTGTAGATGCGCGTGGTGTCTTGGAGCAAGCCATCCGGCGCGTGGCGGATGACGAAGGGCTTTTCCTCTCCGCGCAGCAACTTCAGCACCGTGCCATCGTCTCTGAGCACATACATGTTCCCATCGATTGCAATGTCGATTCCATGCGATACATCGCCGTTGACGTTATAGGGCGATGGGGGACCGTAGCGATTACTGAGGCGCTCGTACTTGTAGATCTGGTTGTTTTCCGGAGAGAGGATGTAGAGGAAGCGGAGGTATGCTTCGATGCTCTTGCCCGTCACCCATCCGGCGGGATCTTCTGTTTTCATGATCGTGTGCTGCCTTGCAATGCTCTCGATGAGCGTGTTGCCGGTCGTTTGGAACACCTGAGTCTGGTAGCGCGGGAAGGACGCCCCCGAGACGATGAGCTCTTCATCGCTGACGCGCACAGGATTCTCCACGGAGTTCAGCAGAACCCGATAGATATTTTGACGATCGTAGGCGACGAACTCACCATCCGCGAGGCCGATGAACCCCAGAGCAGTGACATCCGGATTCTTAGCGGCGAGGTTGGCGACGACACGCGGGGAGAGTCTCACGATATTATTGATCTCTTCACGCTTGTTGCGGATGCGATCCAGCAAATCCAAAGCCTCTATGCGATAGAGCCCCCTGTCATTGTCCATGACTTGCTTGCTGCGCTCCTCCGCACGCTCGAGGATGGCATTGGCAGCGTCGATATCCCCTGCGATACGCCTATTCTCAGCAGTTTTGAGCTCTGTGCCTACTTGCTCCACGATGGCGCCGAGCTCTTCGCGTGTCTTGCTTCGCTCACTGTTCATGGTCAGCTGCAGGAGCACCCAAATGACCAGGAATACCGCGATGGTCCCAGCGAGGAGGAGGAGGTGTGCCCTCTTCTTGCGCTTCGGATCGCGCAAATCCCGAAAGAAAGATTCCGCCCAGGAGCGTAGCGCGGGCAGGCGCCCTACGATATTGAGTCCGCGCATCCAATCCACCCCCGCAAGCGCATACCATGCGATCAGGGAAGTCCACGTCCTCGATCGGCCGCTGCCGCGCTGACGCTGTGATGTCCTGCTCACCGTCTTGCGCCCCTCTCTGCCAAGCGGCAGTCGTCCTCCTTGGTCGACTGCCAGTGTCGCCACGGAGGCATGCTCCTTCTCCCCTTCAAGCACGTGGGTCACCTCCCCGAGAATGTCTCCGCCGCGCTGGACAACTTGTGTGAGCTGCGCTGGAGTGAATGCCCGCAGAAGTCGTTGCGTGGAGAGAATCACGATGTCACCCTGTTCAAGTGCGCCGCTTGCGACGTAGACGAATGCCGGCGTCGGCTTTCCTCGGGTGTACTCCGTAATTTGGCTGGCCGAAGAGCCACGCACGACGTATGCCTCGGCGCGCCCTGCATGGGAAACGTGCAACGTACCATCCATGTCGACGATACCGATGATCGCGTGAATGTCTTGAATCGTGCCAGAAAGCAGCAATCCCTTCAAAAGCCCATTGAGCTCCTTGAGCGTGCCATCCAGGCGAGAGGATGCTTCGCCCTCCGTTTCCAACAAACTCGCGCGGATGATGCTGCCCATCTCCTTTTCGAGAGACTTTGCATCATGTGCATCGGCCTCGATCTGCAAGAGGAGCAGCGCGCGTTCGCCCTGCGCAGACTCAAGAGAAAGGCCACCGAGAGAGGTTCCGCTTAAGGACTTGGTCTGGCCCGTTTGGACCGTAGTGTCCATACGGTACAGGAGGCTACCTTGAGGTCATGGGAACGGCAAGGGGTGGTGAAGGGAGTCCGCTGATCGCCGACACGACATACTCCGTCCTTAGTAGGAACCAAATTCATATTTAAAAAATAAAAATTTGTTTATTCTAAGCCAAAATATTGATACATCGACATGTAACTATTGATTTTATAAGAACCATGGAGTACAGTGGGGACGTACCGCGACTTGCGGCATTACCAATCACTACGAATGAAAACTGTTGGAGAGTGGGTGCAAAGGCACCTCAATACCAAGAAAGAGGGACGTCCCATGAAGGGCGGCTCTCAACCTTCCCATGGAAACGCCGGTGGGCAGCAACAGCGCCCACAAGGAAACCACCGTTCAGATGCCAGAGGCGGCCGTCCGCCGGCTCAGGCACGTCCCGAGGCAACCCAACAGGAGGGTCCACAGCGCGGAGGGTTGAAGTTCTACCCGCTCGGAGGGTTTGACCAAGTGGGAAGAAACTCCTGCGTGATCGACGTCGATGGGGATCTGTACATCATCGACTTGGGATTGCAGTTTCCCGATGAGGACATGCTCGGCATCGACTACCTGATCCCCGATATCTCATCGCTGCGCGGAAGGGAGAACCGGATCAAAGCCATTCTCTTCACCCACGCGCACCTTGACCATATCGGTGCCGTTCAGCACCTGCTCCCACAACTCCATTATCCCCCGTGCTACGGCACCAAGCTCACAACGGCATTCATCCGCAAGCGTCTCGACGAAGAGCGGATCACCAGCCAGGCCAAGCTGACCAATGTCACGTACGGTCAGAAAATCCGGATCGGCAAAGTAGAAGTGGAGTACCTCCGCGTTACGCATAGCATCCCCGACTCAGCGGCGATCGTGCTACATACACCGTATGGAAAGATCGTCCACACAGGCGACTTCAAGTTTGACCTCACGCCGACCGGGTACGAACCCCCGGCGGATTTCCAGCGCCTGGCGGAGCTCGGCAAGGAAGGAGTGCTCGCGATCATCGCCGACTCTACGAATGCCGGAAAGCCGGGATTCAGCAAGAGTGAGAGTGAGATCTCTGCGACGCTGGAGGACTTGATACGCGATGCCAAGGGGCGCGTGATCGTCTCAACGTTCAGCTCGCTTCTCAACCGCATCCAACAGATCGTGGAGCATGCGAAGACCTACAACCGCAAAGTCTTCATCTCCGGCCGCAGTATGGAAGCCAACGTGGAGATTGCTCAAAACCTTGGGTACCTCCGAGCGCCTCGCGGACTCATCCGCAAGGTAGGCCCAGGCATGGACAAGATCCCCGATCGCGAAACGCTCATCATCACTACCGGAAGTCAGGGGGAGGAAACTGCTGGACTCGCACGCATGGGGCTGGGAACCCACAGGCACATCGAGGTGAAGAAAGGGGACACGGTGATCCTCAGTAGCAACCCCATCGTCGGCAACGAGCGCGCCGTCGCGAAGGTGATCAACAATCTCCACACCCGTGGCGCCAACGTGAAGACCAATCAGGAACTCGCGCTGCACGTCACCGGTCACGGCCACCGGGGAGACATCCTCCTCATGCACCGGCTCGTGCGAGCGGCGCACATCATCCCTGAGCACGGAGAACCGCACATGCGCGCCGCACACGCGGACATTGCGCGCAGTATCGGGTACCAGGAAAACCAGGTACACCTCCTCAGCAACGGCGAGATTCTCGAATTTGAAAAGGGAGGCGGTGCACGCAAGAGCAAGCACAAGATCGCTGTCCAAGATGTCATCATCGACGGCCGCGGATCTGCTGGCGAAGGCCAGAGAGTGCTGCTCGACAGAAAAATCATGAGCGAGTCCGGCGTCGTCATGATCATCCTCAGGGCCTACAGCCAGAGTAAGCGCCTCGTCGGCGACCCCGACGTCCTCAGCCGCGGACTCATCTACGGATCCGAACAGCAGAAGATCACCGCCGAAGTCGTGCACGCCAGCAAGAAGGCGTACGAGGAAGCTGTGAACCGCGGTGAGACCGACCGCAAGGCACTCAAGCGCGCCGTCACCGGAGCGCTCTATCGCTACTTCGACCGTGCGCTGGATCGAGAACCGATGGTGATTCCGATCATTGTAGAGCAGTAGATTCCCCTGTGATGGAGAAGTATCCTCTCGTCCCCCGAAGCCCCACAGGGCGAAGGGGGATGGTGGTACCTATAATCATGGACGCGTTGCTACTGACACGTATCCAAGCGAAGCAATCACAAATAGTATGCCCAGGGTTATGATGATGCTTTTGTTTCTTTTCTCTTCCCACGGAAGAGCAAACATTATTGCCAATGCGATTGGATAGAGTCCAAACACCAAAAAAAGGGCGACGCTATTTATAAGATCCCCCAATAGGCCTGGGGGATTTGGAAATGTATCAAAAAGTGCCGCGATGGCTAGTGGAGGCATGAGCAATGATTCTGCCCATTGCAGAGAAGATGGAATTCCTGAGAAGGTTTTGCTTTCGCCTAAAATCCAAAGCGCTACGACATCGAGAAGAGCTCCGATCAGAAGCCCTGTAATCAGCCGCCAAAACTTTGCGGACACGATATTCATGTGCACCGTCATATTACCACTTTGCCCTGGACCCTCCACCCCTCATACGGTGTCCAGCCGCATTTGCTGTGGAGATTTTGAGCTTCGACAATCCATTCCTTATCGAGATCAACGGTAATGGTGCGATCTTCTTTGTGAAGACCCAGCCCAAAGATCCGATTGGGATTTTCGAAACAGAGCCGAACGATATCAGAAGCTGACAGCTGACAGCTGACAGCTGTCAGCTTTCTCGGGTTTGGCCATCTTCCCGCAACCACTGTCAGAAGTAGTGGCAGCATCGTCTCTACACCTGGTACGCCACTGGGCGCCTGTAGTGGATCACCGGACTGCTTCTCTTCCAATGTGTGTGGTGCATGATCGGTAGCAATGCAGTCGACAGTACCATCCGCGATGCCTGCCCAGAGCGCATCCTGATCTTCTTTTGAGCGTAATGGGGGATTCATCTTTCCGAGGGCACCAAGCGTTTTGTAATCGTCGATCGTCAGGAACAAATGATGTGGTGCAACCTCGCACGTCACAGATAATCCTTCGCTCTTTGCTTCACGCACCAGCTGCAGTCCTCCTGCTGTGGAAAGATGCGCGACATGGAACTTCGTACGATGTGCCCGCGCAAGATTGATTGCCTGTCTGATGGCGGCGACTTCGGATTCTGGTGGCCGCATTTTTGAATGGGATGAGGCCTGTAGCGGAGGTTTATGAGCCTCCGCTACGGATTTCTTTGCTACGTCATTCATCCCTGCATCTTCACAGTGCGCCACAAGAGGAACGCCCAGTTCTCCACATAACCGGAATGCTTCGGTGATAGTCTCGAGATCTGCCCCCTGATTGCCGGTGGAGTGATCGAAGTACACTTTTAAACCGCAGCAGCTTTTTCTGAGCTCTTGCAATGTAGGAGAGGTGCCGCGCCATACATCGCGAAGGGCAAGGAGATGCCGCTTCTCGGTAGCCCCCATGAAAAAGAACATCCTGCATTCCTGCATTCCTGCATTCCTCAATTTCCCTGCCCGCCTCACTTTATCCGCCAATGCATCCACACTCGTTGTTGAGGGAATGGTGTTTGGCATCTCGCACACCGTGAGTACCCCACCGGCAACGGCGGCTGCAGACTCGGATGCCATATCTCCTTTGTGTGTAAGCCCAGGCTCACGAAAATGTACGTGACAATCGATGAGGCCGGGGAAGGTGATTATGGGGGACATAAAACGGTACAAAAAAAGCCGCTCCTATGATGGGCGGCATCCGAGACCCGTCGGATTACACCGAGACTTGAGACCTCGATCACAGGGTACATTTTTTGCTTACAAATGTCAATAAAAGCTTGTAAAAGGCCTTTTATTGGGTGTACGATCGTACAGCCGTCATTTGGGGGGTGGTACCTGGTGGTTACACTGAGACTTGAGACCTTGGTGTGCGGGTTCGATTCCCGTCCACTCCACCAGTGATGGCCAAAGGTTTGTACTGCGCACGTCATGAAACTTAGAATAGCAGAAAGCGTGCAGCACCGATGAGAATGATCACGCGCTGGCAGGACTCAAACGCATGCGTGCTGACGTACGAAAGAAATTGTTTGCCGATCCGGACACCGAGGAGCATGAGAGGAATACCGGCAATGAAAAGGATGATGAGATCCTGCGACCACTCGATCTGCGTGACGTATGCGGAACTCTTTCCGATGTTCATCGGCAGCGCGATGGTGGTGGACGTGCCAACGAACTCCGCTTTTGAAAGACCGAGTGCGAGCAGCACTTGCCCGCGCATGATGGCGGCGTTTCCGAGAATACCGCCAAGAAGCCCGTTGACTGCTTCGCCGGAGACCAGAATCCACGTCGTCGGCCGCATGCGCAGTCGTGCCGATGGAAAGAAGTCTTTGACCGCCAAGACAAGAAAAACGACACCGAGCATACGGGACATCAGTGTGACCGGGATAAGGAAAAGAATCCGTCCGCCGATGTATTTTTTGGCCCAATCTTTTGCTCTATAACTCGCGTCTTCTTCAATGTTAAATTCAACTTCACCAAGTTTTGCGGAAGCAAATAGTGGACGAAATTCATCAAAAGTCATTCCAAGAATTTCTTCATAAAACCCTTTTAATTTATTAAGGTCTGTTACCCCGATTAAGATTGATGAGACTTTTATCATTTCAATATTTTATATGTTACTTTTTTAAAAAATTACTTCTCTGCCACCGTAATAAAGTATGGCGGGAGGTTTCTCACTTCAAATATCGCTTTTACTTTCGAAAAGCGCTTACGCAGAGACCGATGGAGATAAGGAGTGGCCTGATAGCCGATAAATTGTCCGCCCTCAACCAGCGCTTCGTGACTGGCTGAAATTAACTCTTCTCTTTCTTCTGGTTTTAAAAATGAAAAAGGAATGCCGGAGACAATAGCGTCAATGCGCGGCAGTTTGAGTTGAGAAAATTTTTTTGAAACAGTAATCACATCTTCGTTTATCACTTTCAGACGCGAATCACTGATCTTTTCCAAAAGCTCAGCGCAATCTTTTTGCAGCTCAATTGCAACAAGCTTGCCGTCGGCAGGTAAGGCATTTAAAAGGGCTTTAGTAACCACTCCATCGCCGGCGCCGTATTCAATAATATACTTTACGTTCGGCTTTAAGGCGTGCATAATTCGGCGAACCGCATACGAGGAGCTAGGCGCCACCGCGCCCACAAGCTTGTAGTCTTTTAAAACAATTTTAAAAAAATCCTTTTTTTTCATAATTTTCCGAGAAGCATCGCGAGAAGTGCCATGCGGACGGGGACGCCGTTTCGGACTTGGCGGAAGTAAGCGGCATTGGGAAGTGCGTCGACGTCGGTAGCGATCTCGGTGACGCGGGGGAGGGGGTGCATGATCACCGTACGCTTTCCTTTGAGGTGGGCGGCCTTGAGTGTGTACACGCTCTTGAGACGCTCGTACTCGCTATGGTCAGTGAAGCGCTCTTCCTGGATGCGCGTCATGTAGAGGACGTCTGCCGTGAGCGCGGCATCGAGTGCGCGCTCTTCGGAAAACGCGATGCCCTTCTCCTTGCAGAAGGTGATCACCTTCTCAGGCATCGTGAGCTCTTTGGGCGAGACGAAGACCAGCGTGATCTTGTCATAGAGCCCGAGGAGGAAGCTGAGGGAGTGCACCGTGCGCCCGAACCGCAGATCCCCGACCATGGCCACCTTGAGTCCGTCAATCTTCCCGCACTCCTTTTGAATGGTGAAGAGATCGAGGAGCGCCTGCGTAGGGTGTTGCCCTGGGCCATCCCCTGCGTTGATGAAAGGCACCAGAGAGACCGCAGCAGCTCGGTCAGCGCTGCCCACTTCCGGATGGCGCATGGCGATGATGTCGCAGTACTGCGACGCAACAACGATAGTGTCCTCGATGGACTCGCCCTTATAGAGCGAGCTGAACTGAATGCCATCTGCAGTGACGATGTCTCCACCAAGGCGCTGCATGGCGGACTCAAAGCTCAAGCGCGTGCGCGTGCTCGGCTCATAGAAAAGACTCCCGAGAATCTTCCCGCGAAGGAGATCGCAACCTCCCTTTTTCAAGATCCCTTCCATATCCTGCGCAACTCTCAAAATAGCATCCGTATCACTCCGCGAGAGCTGTTTTGTCGATGTGAGGTGGGTGAAGGGGAGACCCATCGCTGCGCATTGTACCCTGTTCAAGGAATTTGACAAATGTAATTTATGTTTCTTTATAATTTTATGCGTTTATGCTTCTTTCTCTACAATCCTCCTGATGCCTTCCCGACAAATCGCTTCTTCCACCTTGTGGCAACTCAGCAGCCAGGTAGTCATGGCTGCGCTTTCGATTCTGACGGTGAAGTTTGTGGCGATCGGCCTCAGTAAAGAGCTCGCCGGCAACTACAACTCTGCGTACGGATTTCTCCAGCTCTTTGGCATCCTCGCTGACTTTGGTTTGTATGCGGTCGGTGTGCGCGAGATGGCGCGAGCAAAAGACCGCTCCGCCGTACTCTGCGCACTCATCATCATCCGCTCGGTGATTCTCCTGTTCTCACTCACGCTAGCTCTCGCACTCGTCTGGCTTCTGCCGCAATGGCAAGGGACACCACTGCCGCTCTCGGTCACGGTCGCCGCGCTCGTTCCGCTCTTCACGCTCCTCGCAGGAATCCTTCGGACAGTGTTTCAAGTCCACCACAAGATGCAGTACGTGTTTCTCGCAGAGGTCACGCAGCGCATCATCACGACCGGACTCATCGCGCTCTTCATCGTCGCAGGCGTTCGGGGAAGTAGCGATGTCAGACTGCTCAATGTCTTCCTCTTCATCGGCGGCCTTGGCGCTTTCGTGCTGCTGCTCATCTCACTTGCCGCCTCGAGCCGCCTCGAGCGCATACAGTGGCGTCGAGACCCTGCAGTCATCCGATCCGTCCTGCGGCAATCCGTGCCCTTCGGCGTTGCGTTCCTTTGCATGGCGCTCTATCGCCAGATCGATGTGACGATGATCGCGCTCCTGCGGCCGGATTTCGAGATTCAAAATGCGGAGTACGGATTTGTGCTCAGGATGGTGGAGATGGGCTACGTCATTCCGACGTTCCTCCTAAACTCTGTCCTCCCCACCCTAAGCGAGCGTGACGCCAGAGGCGAAGACACCCGCGAGCTTCTCGGAAAAACATTGATCGTCCTTCTGCTACTGGGAGCTATCGCTGCACTCTTCAGTGCTTTGTGGGCACGCCCGCTCATAGAGCTCCTCACGACAGATGCCTACCTCAGCACACCGGGAAAGCCTGGATCGGACACGGCGCTACGGCTCATGGCGCTACCGATATTCCTCAACGGTCTCGTACAGTACGGCTTCTATGTGCTTTTAAACCGCGGACAGAGCAAACCGCTCGTGAAGATATTGGGATCGGCCGCGGTCCTATCCATAGGCCTCAATGGTTTGCTGATTCCTTCTTATGGGTACATCGGCGCGACGACCACCAGCAATATCGTTCATGTTCTTCTGACAATCACGCTGATGGTTAGAGCATCGCGAACGATGGCCGCGCACATCTTCGCACAAGCTCTCCTGAAAATTTTCCTGTTTGCTTGCGTGCTTGGAGTGGGACTGTGGAAAGCGGTGCCGCTCCTCACCAGTGAAATCCCAACGGTGATCGGATTGGTTGCAGCAAGCATCGCGATGACTGTCTTTATGTTTGCTGTGAGGATTCACACGATATTCTTGCCGACAAAAACGGTAGGGATGCCGTGACTATTTTGCATAGGGTGCCAATACTTTCCTGACTGCGGGCCGATGAATTTCGCGATCTTCTGCTGTGCCGAATGGGAGCAAATGACTGTCTTGATGCATTAAAGAGAAGAGGGGAACATTGCCGAACACAGCCAAATCTGATAGAATAGAAAGAAACACCCATGACAATCCGCACTCGACTCTCTGCCGCGCTCTGTAGTTTTGCGCTCCCCATCCTCTGCGTAGCCGCAGCGCCGGGGCCCGTGACCAATCTCTCCGGAGAAGCAATGCCCGATGGAAAGGTCGTCGTGCGATGGGACCCACTACCAGGCGCGGACATTGTCCTCTATCGACTGTACTACAGTGCGGATTCCATCTTGGAAAGTGAGGGGCTCTACGACGATTTTGAGGAGACGAATGGCGCAGTGACGGAGTTCACCTTCACCGACCCCCCTAAGCAATCCTTCCTCTTCATTACCGTACTCGGAGTCAACTCCGTTGGTGAAGAGAGTGACTCATTCATGGAGGAGATTCGGATTGATCTTGCGGCGCAGGCACCTGCACCCACACCTACGCCCAAACCGGTACAGCCTGTTGCAAGCTCTGCCGCTGCTGCTTCCTCTTCCTCGCTAGGGTTTGTTGCTCCAGTAATCGATATCAAGCTGCCGACGCTGGAGGAACTCGGCGTCTTCGGACAAAACGGCGTAACGCCAACCCCGACGCCCGTGGCCCTGCCGCCGGTCACGCCACGCGCGCCGAGCTCGCCCGTAGCGCCTGCATCGTCATCCCCCACTTCCATAGCACCACCCGTGCTCACACTCCCTCCGACACCGACGGTGACGAATGTGAATCCCTCGGTACCCATGCTCACCGCGCCTCCATCGGACGGGTATGTGCACCTTCTCTCCGCAGAGGCGTTGTCGCCTACGCAGGTGAAGTTGACCTTCTCGGCGGAGGTCATGATCGACGAGACATCCGCTCCAGGGGCGCTTCGGATCGAGGGCCTGGGTGGCAATCTGCACATTACGCAACTACTGATCAGCGATAAAATTATGGTGCTCGAAACGGCACCCCAGCAAAGGGGGAGCACGTACCGCGTGATACTGAGTGAGCCACTGCAGAGCACTGCAGGCGAGCCTCTTCATGCAACGGACCGGTCGGCGACGTTTGCCGGGCACGAGCTGGGGGATGCACCTCAGGCTCCGCCCGCTGTGTACAACCCTGCTTTCGCCAAAGACGTCATGGGCTTCCGCCTGCAAGCAACACCTGAAACTGGCGGGAAGACCTACACAGTTCTTGCACAGTGGGATCCCGATCTGTCGCGCGGAGACATCGCCTACTACGTGGTCCGTCAGACCCTCGATGGTGGACTGACCTATAGCGATCCCGAGCCGGTGCCTATGGACATCGGCGGCATCGAGATCAAGGGGGCGCAGCCCGGATCGCTCGGCATTTCCCTCAACGTCGTTAACGTCTACGGCGCAGTATCGACCGGCGTGTTTAGCACTGTGACGCTTCCAGGCAACGTGCCTGTGGGAGCGCCCACCGCTCCGCCTGTGCCACCGATGCCCCTCCCTGTACCCGCACTTCCCCCGTTGACCAGCATGGTCCAGGGGAGCATCCCACACATGGTCCAAGGGCACTCGATCATCGCGCGGAAGGACAATCTCTCGAAGACAGGCATCGGCCTCTTCGCCGCTGGATCTTCTTGTATCGGCGCCCTCATCGGGTGGAAGCGGTCGAAGCGGTCGCGCGCGTAAGCGTGCAACGAGTGCGTGGAAGGCTGTACGTACGTACACCTGATTTTTCGCAAGAGGAAGCCTAGGATTGGAGGATGCCTACACTGCAGTTGCTTCGAATATGGTTCGCGCCGTTTCTCTGCGTTGCCTGCGCAGCGGTTCTGCTTGTGCGCGACAGCGAACGTATGGCCGACGGCACTCTCCGTGCCCACTTCCTCGATGTGGGGCAGGGGGACGCAACGCTTCTCCTATCGCCATCGGGAAAGCAGATTCTCATCGATGGCGGCCCTGACCATTCCGCCCTTGAGGGCATCGGCAGGCACATGTCATTTTTTGACCGCACGATCGATCTCCTCGTCCTCACGCATCCGGATCTCGATCACATCGGTGCACTCTCCGAGGTGCTGAAACGCTACCGCGTTGGAGGAGTGCTCATGAGCGGGATACAAACAGATAAGCTGCAGTACCGTAAATTTCTCACACTCCTCTCTGCACAAGGAATTCCTGTCATTCTCGCAGATCCTCAGAAGGACCTCGCGTTCTCCGATGGGCTCATCTTGGACGTCGTCTGGCCACCTCGAGACGTACATGGCTCACAAACACCAGATACCAATAACACCTCGGTGGTCCTGCGCGCACTCTTTCATAGCGGCGCGATCCTCCTTACAGGGGACATCGAAGAGCTTTCGGAGAGGGCAATCCTCCGGTCGGGTGCAGATGTGCGCTCATCCGTGCTGAAAACAGCGCACCATGGAAGTAAAACATCGACCTCGACGGGGTTCCTCCTCGCTGCAGAACCCTCCATAGCTGTGATCTCTGTAGGCGACGGCAATCGCTTTGGGCACCCACACCGCAGTGTGCTCGATCGGCTCAGCGCACACGGAATCGCGATCCTGCGAACGGACCAGGAAGGGGAAATCTCCCTTGTTCTCCGGTAGCGGAAGATCATGATCTTCCGCTACCGTGTACAGGATTCATGCAGGCTCTCCTTCTCCTCGCCGGCCGCAGTCGGCGGTTCTGGCCCCTCAATGAGAAAACCTTGTTTCCGATCTGTGGGAAGACACTCCTTGAACATCAGATCGATCGCCTCCGCGCGGCGGGCCTCAAGCACATCACGCTCGTCGGTGGCGCGCACAATCTCACAGAAGCGAAGCACCTGACGGGGCTTACGGGCGTCCTGCAAAAAGATCTAGATCTCGGTATGCGGGGCGCGCTCCTCGTCGCTCTCCCGAAAATCCGTGCAGACGAGCCGGTATTGATCGTCAGTGGAAACGATGTCGTCGACTCTGAGGCGTATGCACTCGTCATGCAAAAAGCGAAGAAGGGTGATGGCGCAGTCCTCGCTAAGAAGATGAAGGCGTACTTCCCGGGCGGGTACCTCACGATGAAGGGGGCTCGCATCTCCGGCATTGTAGAAAAGCCGAAGCCAGGGTCGGAGCCGAGCAAGCTCGTCACCATTGTTGCGCATGTGCACAACGACCCCCGATCACTCCTGGCCTCTCTGAAACACGTTCGCCCCAAGCGTGATGATGGGTATGAGCTCGCACTCGCAGAGCTCTTTGCCACGAAGCGCTACGCTGCAGCACCGTACGAAGGGGTGTGGCGCGCGGTGAAGTACCCCTGGCACATGGTGCCGCTCCTCGAGACGTTGCTTTTGGGCATTGAGCGACCTTTTGTGGGAGAAAATGTCTCTATCCACCCCAGCGCCGTCGTTGATGGCAACGTTGTTTTGGGTGATGGAGTACGGATTCTGCCCCACGCGACTATCGTTGGCCCCTGTGTCATTGGCTCAGGAACGATCGTGGGCAATAACGCCCTCGTGCGCGCCTCAAGCATCGGCAACAACTGTGTCATCGGTTATGGAACGGAAGTGAAGGGGTCGGTGCTCGGGCACGATGTCTGGACACATATGACCTACCTTGGAGAAAGCGTGGTCGGTAACAACGTTTCGTTTGGCGGCGGGTGCATCACCGGGAACCTGCGGCTCGATGAAGGAATGATCTCTTCGGCGTTTGATGGCGATCGGATCGATACAGGTCTCACAAAGTTGGGATGTATTGTGGGGGAGGGATGCCGGCTCGGTATCCATGTGAGTCTCCAACCCGGTGTGAACATTGGGGCTGGCAGTTTTGTGAGCTCCGCCGTGGTTGTGGGGACTGATGTGCCCGACGGAAGCTTCGTGACGATGAAGGGGGGGGAGATGCATGTGCGCAAGAACCGCACGACGACCAATGCTGCATCCAAGCGCTCAAATTTTCGTTCCGCGATCAGTACATAAAGGGTTGGAAATGCCCCTTTTGTATAAAAAAGTTATCCACAATGATTGGGGGAACAGGTGGATAACGTTTGTGGGGGGTTTGGCGTCCTTCTCCAGAGCTATGGGCTCTTTGCTCTCTATGAAGCCAAAAAGTTAATACTATGGAGTTCTGCCATCCTCTCGAAGTTCTTCACAAGTTTTCCACACCCCCTCCACAGCCCCCACAATAAGCCCTTGGCGCTCCCGTAAGCCACTTTCTCCTCATTCACCACCCCTTCTCCTGTTGTTCGCTCCTGTTCTCCACGAGATGAGACTGAAAATGTTGAGGAAAAACAAGGTGCTACTACTATGACGAATATACTATATATTTCTTTTATACTTATACGTACACATGAAGCTTCTGTGTAAAACCACCGATCTCCAGCAAGCACTCCATCTTGTGAGTCGTGCAATCAGCAATCAACAAGCACTTCCTATTCTTGGAAATATTTTACTACATGTTGAGGGCAAGCGTTGCACCTGCAGCGCAACGGATTTGGAACTGAGCATCATGACGCACTTCCCGGCCGATGTAGAAAATGAAGGGGCTATTACTATTCCTGCAAAAGCATTTCTCAACTTCGCTCAGTACAACACTGATGCAGAGGTTCTCCTTGAGACAAGTGAGGGCACGCAATTGCGTTGTACTTCAAAGAAGGCCAAAACACTGATTTCTGGTGAGGCGGCTGCAGAGTATCCCACGATCACTTCTATAAAAAAAGAGACAAGCTTCCCCCTTGTGGCAGATCCTCTTCTCCATGCTTTGCACTCCGTTACATTCGCTGCGGCAACAACAACATTACGCCCTGTTCTCGCCGGTGTGTATGTTCGTTCACAAAAAGGAAAACTCATCTTTGTGGCCACAGACAGCTATCGTCTCTCGGAGTACAAACTCCCCGTCGACAGCAGTGTGGATGTTTCCTGCATCATTCCCAAAAAAGTATTCGATGAGTTGCAGGCCATCGTCGGTAGTCAAAAAGAGAAAAGCTCTGGGAAGACGAAGGGGGCAGGTGATGAGGGTGAGAAGCAAGAAAAAAAGTCCTCCGCGGCGCATGTTGAGGTTGCCCTCAGTAGCCAACAAATCGAGATCACCACAGGGTCTACCACCCTTCTCTCCCGCCTGATTGATGGGAAGTTTCCTGATTACGAACAAATCATCCCCAAAGCCCCCAAAACCACTGTCACCATTCCCGTTTCGGAGTTACTCCCAACAATCCGGCGCATGCACTACTTCGCAAAGGAGACGAATAACAACCTTACCTTCCACATCACCAAAGAAGGCATTCGCATCACTACACCTACTACCCAGTCTGGCCGAGACGAGGCCACACTCGGGGCAGTGGTCTCCGGGGCAGATAATAAAATTGCCCTCAGTTCGAGTTACCTCCTCGACTTCCTCGGGCACATCCCCGGGGGCGAGGTGGAGATGCGCATCACGGATAGTCAGCACCCTGCACTCTTCACTATTCCTGGCGTTGAGGGATTTAGTCACCTCATCATGCCGCTTCGGCTGCAAGAGGAGTAGGTGGCAGCATTTTCTCTTGCAGAAGGATTGAATCTTGATGTGTGCACTGCTATGCTAGCGACAGAGAAAGGGCTTGTGATGGCCATGAGTACAAGCCACCGATCATCATCCTGTAGACACGTTTCCCTGCCGAGGGAAGGCTGTTTTGAAGCCTGAAATCCCATTTGTACATCACTCTCCTGTGGACCCACTTTTATTTCTTGGGGAAAAGACGCACCGAGACCTCGCTGATGCCCTGCACGCGAGAGGAACGCTCGTGCTCAGCGGCGCCTCCAACGAGACTGCCAAGGCGCTTCTTGCGGCTGCAGTTTTGCGGCACAGGAACCAGCCTGCGTTTCTCGTCACAGAGGATGAGGCGTATGCCGAATCTCTCGAGCACTGGTTGCGCTTCTTTGGAGTTGTGACGCGGAGGATGCACCTTACGGAAAACGAGAACGGCGAAATCATCCCCGAGGCGCTCCGGACATTCCTCCTCTCCATGCGCGACGGAGCCGCTGCCATTTCCCTGGTCCCGCGCGATGTCTGGCAAGCACACTTTCCGTCGTTTACAGACCTGGAGAGCGGCGCACTGCAGTTTTCTGTAGGTAGCACCGTGGATTTCACAGCAAGTATCGAAGCCCTCATTGCCATGGGGTACGTGCACGGCGAGGATCGGTTCCTTACACCGGGGCAGTACCGCAGAGTGGGGGACGTCTTCGAAATCTACCCCGTGCAGGAGTTTCACCCATACCGGATTACCTTGGAGTTCGATCGCATCGAGAGCATCCACACGCTACGAGCGGACGACCCCTCGGTTGCCGTCGCCCCCACAGAGTCCGTTGCCATCTGGCCCATCGTCTACGAGCGCATGGCGCCGCTCAGTGGGCAGGTTCCATCATCGCATCTTCTCCTCATCGACGACCAGGATGACATCGAAGATCTCGAAGATGTTCACACCTTGCGTTTCACCCCTTTTCCCGAGGGGGCCGAACATCACGTGCACCTGCGCTACCTCTCCGTCTTGAAGTTCTACACCCTCACCGACTTCCTCAACGATGTCCGCGATAAGCTCGCGCAGGAGTGGACGCTCTTCGTCGTCACGAAGCGCATCGACGAGCTCTCCGGCATCTGCACTGAGGAAAAAGTGCCGTTCACCAAAGGACTCGAACGCAGGCCGGGGGCCATCACGCTCGTTCCCGCCGAGGTCAATGATCTCCTCCCGCACTCCCTCCAAAATCCCGATCTCAAGATTGCCCTCCTCACCGATCGCGAAATCTTTTCCCTGCGCAAAGCAGGGCGCGAGCGCTCGGTCCAAAAACTCGCGCTCGACTTCATCACCTCCCTCGTCCCGGGGGACTTTGTCGTGCATATGGAGCACGGGATTGGACACTTCGAGGGCATGACGGAGAAGGAGGTGGATGAGACCGTGCGGGAGTATCTGGAATTGACCTACGCCGAGGGGGACAAGCTCTTCGTGCCGGTGGATCAGGCGGACAAGCTCAGCAAGTACGTCTACGAAGAGGGGAACGAGCCGGTGCTCACGCGCCTTGGTACGAGCGACTGGAAGAAGATCCAGGGCAGGCTCAAAGAGGAAACGCAGAAGATCGCTGGGGAGCTCCTGAAGATCTACGCGCTCAGAGCCAAGGCCCGCGGCCACTCCTACGGTCTCGATACGGATGTGATGAAGAAGTTCGAAGAGGCATTCCCGTACCAAGAGACGCCAGGACAGCTCAAGGCCATCGAGGATATCAAGCGCGACATGGAGGATGTGCACCCCATGGATCGTTTGGTGTGCGGTGACGTGGGCTTTGGGAAGACTGAGGTGGCGATGCGCAGCGCCTTCAAGGCCGTCCAGGACGGCAAGCAGGTGGCCGTCCTCGCGCCGATTACCATCCTCGCGCAACAGCACTTCGATTCCTTCCGCAAGCGCATGCAGGGGTTTCCCGTGCGCATCGACATGCTCTCCCGGTTCCGCTCGGCTGCGGAACAACGCGCTACGCTCGAGAAGCTTCGCAAGGGCGATCTCGACATCGTCATCGGCACGCACAGGCTGCTGCAAGACGACGTGCACTTCCTCAATCTCGGCCTGCTCATCATCGACGAAGAGCAGAGGTTTGGTGTGAAGCAGAAGGAGAAGTTCAAAGAGATGCGCGCCAATGTCGACATCCTCACTCTCACAGCGACTCCCATTCCGCGCACGCTCAATCTCGGCCTCCACAAGCTCCGTGACATCACCACGATCACCACGCCGCCGCCCGGGCGACTCCCCATCATCACCGAAGTTCGTAAATTTAGCGATGTGCTGATGCGTGAGGCGATCATGACCGAGCTCAAGCGTGAGGGGCAGATCTACGTCCTCCACAATCGTGTGGAGACGATCGATGCGTTTGCCGAGAAGTTGAGGCTTCTCGTGCCCAAGGCGCGGTTTGTGGTGGGGCATGGCCAGCTCAAGCCTGACGTCCTCGAAGAACGCATCCTGGCCTTCAAGAATGGCGAATTTGATGTGCTCGTGAGCTCGACGATCATCGAGAACGGTATCGACCTCCCGCGAGCCAACACTCTGATTGTCAACGAGGCCGAGCGATTTGGTCTCGCCCAGCTCTACCAGCTCCGTGGCCGCGTTGGTCGTAGCAAATTGCAGGCGTATGCGTACTTCCTCTACCACGGCCAGAAGCTCCACGAGGACGCCAAGAAGCGTCTCCGGGCCATCGTTGAAGCCTGTGAGCTGGGAAGCGGGTTCCAGGTTGCCATGCGCGATCTCGAGATCCGTGGTGCAGGGGAGATCCTCGGGGCGGAGCAGTCGGGCGCGCTCCAGACCGTCGGTGTTTCGCATTACCTACGCATGCTGAAAAGTGCGGTGGAGGAGCTCAAGGCGGGCGGCACTGCCGATGCCGAGCAGGAGGTGAATATCGAAATTCTTTTGCCTGTCACAGCCCTCCTCCCGTCGTTTTACATCCCCGATGAAGGGGAGAGGATCTCCGTGTACCAAAAGCTCGCAGGAAGCGAGGATGAGACCATTCTGAAAGAATTCGCGGACGATCTCACCGATGAATACGGTAAGGCTCCGGAACCGGTGGAAAATCTTTTCGCCGTCCTGAAACTGAAGATCGCATGCCGCAGGGCCGGCGTGCAGCGCATTAAAACTGATTCTGCCCCGCAGGCTTCGCACAATGCCCGCGATGAAATCGTTCTGACGTTGCACCCGTCGGTGACGGCCAAGGAGATCATGCAGATTCTCTCGGTGAACTCCCAATGGCGCATCAGCGGATCCACTCTGCGTATTTACTTCGATCAGCTGCAACCAAAGGCAGGAGCAAAAGCTGTGCACTGGATTGGGGAGCTGACGAAGCAGGTGGGGGCGATGGTGAGGTTGTTGGGTTGATGAGTTGTTGGGCTGTTGGGCTGTTCGGTGATTGGGTTATTTGTGTTTTTGTTTAATGTGAGCCACTTCCCGCTCCATGCATTGTAAAAAATGCCAAAATTTGCTATACTTATCCGAATACCCAAAACCATGTCTGATCCACAGACACAGCAGGCAGGTGGCATCCCTCTTCCTCCTCAAATTCCCGGAGGAGACGAAGTCTACGATCGACTGATGAGCGCCATAGAACCCGATCTTGTGACAGCGGTATTGCCAACGCTCGAGCAGAAATACGCGAATGAGACGCAGCAAGAGAGAGACGTTCGCATGGAGCGTTACAAGAAGGCTTTTCTCGCGTACCAGAAAGCCCATGCAGAATTTTTGATGTCGCAAGAGGGACAGGTACGCGGGTACAAGAAGAACATGATGTCCTCTGTGGAACAGAGAGCAGGTAGCAGTGATATCAATGCTCTGGCAGATATTGAATCACAGATGTCCGCCATGAATCCATGATGCATACATCCCCTTCCCACAAACGGCTTTTTGCAGAGGCGAGATTGCTGAGCTTTGCGCCGAGCACTCCGTCACTAACGCCGGATTCACAGCCTGTCGCTCCCGCTGAGGGGGAAAAAACGCCGACGGCACTGGCTACAAAACTGGAAGGACTGCAACCAGGTCTCGGTTCACCCCAAGCACAGAAAGAAACAACGGATGTTGCCAACGCGCTGAAGGCACTGGCCACCGATAAGCAAGATGAAGCAGGAAGAAAGTTTACAGCGGTGGTCATCAAGGCAGCGATGGCAGAGTTTGGCTATGAAAAGGGTGAAGCAGAAAAAGCAAATCCAAAGCCGACACCTCAAGAAGCTGCGCAGAAAGCGATGGCACAGGTTCTACAGGATTTTCAATCGGTGGGTTTGAGTATTACATTGGACGGCAACGGTGAACCAACTATTACAGTGACCGCGGAAGCCGCACCGCGTGGGCCCGAGAAACAGAAGGCGCCCACGACCCGCGGAGAAGAACTACAGCAGGCGATGACAAAAGCGCAGCTAGATATAGCAGAGGCGGCCAAAGTGCAACCGCCGACAGTGGAGTCGCGCATGAAGCAATTCACAGCTGCGATGGCGGGCCTTGGAGCTGCGTTTCAGTACATCAAAGGTGCATTCAATGGAGAGAATGATAAGCCGCCGAAGGCAGGAGCACCGGGTGAAGGTGGTGCAGGGAAGCCTGGTGCAAAACCTGGGGAAGGTGGAGGAGGGTCTGCCGGACGCACTGAAGTTGCGCAGATGATTAAAAATGCACAGAAGCAAAATCCAAGCATAAAAAATGCCGAAGATCTCGTTCAAGACAAAGAAGCACGTCTTCAAAGTGTTAATAAGCAGCTTAATGGTACAAGTCCAGGACCCGCATTAGATTTGAAGAACCTGAATAATCAAAAGACTGAAAAAACTACTGAACGAGATAAACTGGCAAAAACCGATCCGCAGTATGCCGCCTTGGATGCACAAATTAAAGGTTTGGAAGGTCAGATAAAGGCTCTAGAACCAGCTGTCGAACAGCTGAAATCAGAGCGAGATCAACTTGTTGCAGATATTAATAAGATTAAGAATGCACAGAATGAATCCAAAGAGGAGCAAGTCAAATTGAGAGGTACGGTTAATACTATTAAGGCGCTCGCCCGCAATGCAGATATTGTAGGGCGTCCTCTCGGGCCCGAGCTTAAGGCGATTGCTGAATCCATCAATGTTCAGGATGGAACGGATGGTGTCAGCATTGCTTTGAAGATCAATCCAAAAAACCCTGCGACCATAGATGGGATTCGTGTTAGCTTGCAGAAATTCGGCATGGATCCGGCTGTCATAGACGGAGATGGCAAGGTGAATGACCCCAAGCCCCTTTTGGATGCCGTTCAGAAGGTGGTGGAACGTGTACAGAACCCAAACCGAGAGATTACAGAAGTTAAAGGCCTAACGGTTGATCCTGTTACTGGTGATATTAAGGGGCTGGAAACGCTAAGTAATACCGCATTGGGCGATGCCTATTTGAAAATATGCAAGGGAACAACCAGCACAGACAGGCAAAAACAACAGATTGCTTATGCTGTTGAAGCCAAATTTAAAAATGGTTTTACATCAGAAAATCAAGAACTAGCGCAAAAGCTTTTAGCGAATACCCCTTCAAGCTTCTCTTCAAAAAGTGCAATGTCGGAAGATTTGGCAACTCAGGTATCCACGATACTTTCGGATCGCAGTTTCCAAGGTAAAACTACGGTAATTATTCATTACAAAACCCCAAAAGCTGTAATTCATATAGATCCCGGAACTCTGGATACCTTCGCAAAATCCGATCTCGCTAAACAATTTCCAATAGCCGCAAGGCTCCTTGCTTCATCCAAAACGTAAGTGAAAAATTTCCATCGGGTAGACTCAGTGGAAGTGCGGCAGGGTAATTGGAAGATTTTTCTAGTAGGCACATTTGGTTGAGCATGAGTTTGGTGACGTATTTACATAATGGTAAATATGGTATATAATACTAATTATGAAAAACATCAACACATCAGCAGGCAGCGAAATGCAAAACTTTGAGGACAGGTTCAGAGAGATGGTGAGCACGTATGTCGTCGTTGGATTGAGATCAAAAATCAGCACAGATCGTGAGCGCATAGAACAGGGATTACTGCAATGGGCTCAAAATCTAGCTGAAAGAATCCGCACAGCGCATCCTGGAGTGGAGAAGCTATAACCTCGTTCAAGGAAACATCAGAGTAGTGGGATTGTGTGGTGCCGGGGAGAGGACTTGAACCTCCATGGGATTGCTCCCGCCAGCTCCTAAGGCTGGTGCGTCTGCCATTTCGCCACCCCGGCGTAATCGTAGAGTAATTGAATATTCCATTATCTCAATCCCCAAGGGGCACCTCCCCGGAAAGGATTTGCTTCTCCATCTCTACAGCATCCTGCTTTTTCGTCCATTCCTTCTTCTCCGCCATGTGCTTCGCCTGCCGGAGCTGTGCTTCCGCCTCTGTTTTTTTGCGGT
>Ga0194121_10001748_pt1 | contig 35810 bp, 27 predicted proteins | sample TA2MahCa50mmetaG_FD_148609 | JGI IMG/M metagenome (GOLD analysis project Ga0194121, IMG submission 148609) | Freshwater microbial communities from Lake Tanganyika, Tanzania - TA2015020 Mahale Deep Cast 50m | ecosystem: Environmental > Aquatic > Freshwater > Lake | place: Tanzania: Lake...
TCCATCTCAGCACAGCTCTCGCCCCGGGATCCGGCGCTCCGCAATGGTCTCGGGCGGGTCATGGCCCAGAAACGCCGCTGGCGCGAGGCGCAGACCCAGTTCGGCGAAGCCCTGAAACTGCGTCCCCAATACCCGGAGGCTCTGCTCAACCTTGCGATTGTCCAACACCAGATTGGGGATCGGAAGGGAGCCCTCGACCGATTCGAGGCCTACCTCGCCCTGAATCCCAAGGGTCCGCAGGCCGCACAGGTCCAGGAACTGGCCCGTCAGCTGGACCTCACCCTGAATCCACCTCGCGCGGCCGCCACCAATGCCGTCGCCACCCGGGCTCTCTCCCAGACCAACCGAATCCAGCAACCCGCGGCGGCGGCCGGGCCCGGAACGAATCCGCCTTCCAAGTCGTCTGCGTCCGCTCCGAACCTGCTCCCAACCACGACGTCCCCTTCACTTCCCACGGGCCCCACCACGGACACCGCCGGCGCCACGAACCCGCCCCCGACGCCGACGAAGCCAACAACACCGGTGACCCCGTCACCCAGTGCCGCTCCGGTGCCTACCCCTGTACCGGCGCCGGAACCCCCGCTGGAGGTGGTCCGGGTCGAGGAGACTCCCGAGTTCCGGACCGCCCGGGAGCCAGAGACCCAGGAATCCCAACCTACCCCTGGGACGACCGCCGCCACGCCGGTGCCTGGACCTACGGCGCCCGAGACAACCGCAGTCGTGGAGGCGGATACGGAGACGGAGGAAGGCTCGGAGGCTCCAGCCCGGGACGCCGGCCAGCGAAAGGGGTTCTGGCGGCGGATGGATCCCTCGGGATGGACCCGGCCAGTGGTCAGATGGGGAAATCCCGTGAAATGGTTCCGCGGAGACACGGGGGCGACGAAGCCCGTTTCCACGAATGCCCCCATCGCCAAAGGGGTTCCTGCACCGAAACCGAAGCCCGTCCCTCCGCCGCCCGTGGTGACCCCGATTCCGGCACCGAGGCCGATTGTCACCGCGCCCACGACCCGGATCACACCGCTGCCGAAGCCTGAGCCTCCTGCACCGCCGATCATCGCCCGGTTTCCGAGGGGACCCGCCCCCGTTCTCGCCAAGGGCAACCGCGCCGCCGCCGAGGCGGCCGCCGCCCAGACCACCACCGACCGGATCACAGCCCTCGGCAAGGCGGTGGAGCTCGATCCATCGTGGTCGCAGGGCTGGCAGCAGCTCGTCCGGGCGGCGCTCGAGGCGGGTCGGGTCGACATCGCCCTCACCGCCGGCGAGTCCGCCACCACGCTCGAGCCCCGGTCGGCCGCCGCCCACCAGCTCTTCGCCGCCGCGTTGGCCCGGTCGGGGTATTCCGTCGACGCCGCAGAGGAGCTCGACGAGACCGTGAAGCTGGGGGCCGATTCCGCTGCCAACCGACTCGCCCTCGCGGGCCTCTGCGTCCGGGAGCTGCGGGATCCGAAACGGGCGCGACCCCACTATCAGCGTGTCCTCGAACTGGACCCCAACCACCCCCAGGCCGCCGCGATCCGGGCTTGGTTGGAGTCCAATCCCGAGTAGGTTTCAGACATCCCATGAAAGTGCCCGGACTTCTCTCGCTGGCCCTCCCGCTCCTGGCCTCGGCGGAGGCCCTGTACGACCCGGCCCTCGGCACCCTGCCCACCGCGCAGGGCTGGAACTACGTCTCGCTCCCGCTCAGCGCGCCAATCTCCCTGGTGGGACAGGAAGCCCGCATGGACACCACCGGCATCCTCCAGGTGTCGGCCGGGATCTCCCGCATCGCCCCCATCCCGCTCGACCGGACCGCCGGATTCACACTCCGGTTCACCTTGCGCGTCCTCGAGGAGAACCACGGCACTCGGGTCGACCGTTCCGGCTGCTCCGTGACCGTGCTGGGTTCCGACAGGAAGGGGATAGAACTGGGCTTCTGGAAGGATCGCGTCTGGGCCCAGTCCGATTCCCCTCCGTTCACCCACGCCGAGGAGGCCCTTTGGCCGAACACGGAGTCCCATACCTTCGAGCTCACCCTCCAGGGGACCACCTACACGCTGGGGGTCGGCGGCAAGACCGTCCTGACAGGAGCGATTCGGGATTACACCCCGTTCGTCGGCCTGATCGATCCGTACGAGACCCCCAACTTTCTCTTCATTGGCGACAACACCACGTCGGCCGGCGCCTCCATCGGAATCGGCCGTGTCGAGCTCACGGCGCTTCCGGTGACGCCACCGGCGCTGTCCACCCTGCTGATCGGCGACTACCTGCTCCTGCGCTGGCCGGAGGCAGTCACGGGAGGGGTGCTTGAGTTCTCGTCTGGGCTGGGACCGGAGGCGGTCTGGACCGCCGTGGGAGCGTCACCCTTGAAACAGGGTGCGTTCTGGGAGGTGGCGGTAGCCGTCACGGAATCGGCCCGGTTTTTCCGACTCCGACCCTGAGCGGACCTGGCCTCACCGCGAGGCCTTCGCCGACTCGGTGAGTTCCCGAAGGAAACCGTGAAGGAGATAGGCCGTTTCCGGCCCCATGGAGTTCACCTCACCATAGGGGGCGCTATCGGCGCCGAACAGATGCGGCGGCTCCGTGTTCCACTCCGACTTCGGGATGATGTAGCCGATCTCGTCGTTCGCGAGGCCAAACACGAACTTCACCCGACCGGGCATCATCTCGCGCAGGGGCGGCACCTCGAGCGGCTCGATGTCGAAATCCCCGCCCGGTGCCCGGACCACCCCGCCGTTCACGATCTCCGGGTAGATCTCGCCCGGGATGCACGCGATACTCGCCTCCCCTAGTTGGATCAACGCCACTTCGGTCCGGACCGTCATCCACCGCACATAGCCTCGATCCAGCAGCCCCAGCATCCCGGCCAGCAGGAAGTTGGGATTGGCCAGCGGCAGTTCCACCGTCCGGGCCACCACCCGGATCGGCACCGTCGTGGTCGCCGGCACCGTGGCCACCTCGACCGCATCAAGCAGCCGCTTCGCCAGGGAGTGCCCAAGGGCCCGCGTCTTCTCGTGCGACGGTTTCTTGAAGTCCTCGCCCAGGAAGCCGTCGTGGACCGTCGTCGAGGGATGGGTCGTCATCAGCCCACCGACCGCACCGTTCACGAACACATGGGTGCCACCGAGACCGGCCTGCCTCACCGCCCCGTCATAGCGGATGCCGCGCTCTAGGGAGTCACGGATCACGCCGCAGAAGTCGGCCGTCAGCTCCGTGTTTCCGGCCCATGGCGTCTCCGGGTGGTTGCCCCAGCCGACCAGCGAACCGAGGACCGCGCGGGACTGCGGATCCCGGAACACCATCCAGCGGAGGTCGGCGTCGTAGACCTCCGGCTTCCGGGTGTCGGCAACGAGACCCGTCGGATCCACCTTGAGCTCATGCAGCGACAAGGTCGCCGGACGCAGCGCAGCCACCGCCTGCGCTAGGGCCTCCGCCGAGGCGGCCACCACACGGTCGCGGTAGACGGGGTCGACACCCGACTCGAAAAGGCCCGGTCCCCACAGCCCCATGAGATCGGGCGTCGAATGGTTGTGCGTCGCACAGACGACCGCGTAGTCGAGTTTCAGATCGGCAGGAAGGCGCTCCCGGACGCGGACAACGTCGTCGTGGAAGATCCCGATCGAGTCGACCGAGACAACACCCACACGCGTGTGTCCGTCATCCCAGACGATCGCAACGGCCTCGAGTGGGTCGTGGACACCCGTGGCCGCCCGACCCTGGCTGAACCCGGCGATCCAGACCGGTGGGTGGGTGCCACCCACTGCCGGGGTGACGTCGACCCTGCCGAACCCCACCCGGAGCGGACGAGGGGACTGGTCGAACGCTTTGCCATCGATGCGGACGTCCAGCGCATAGCCCGGGAATCGGTCCCGAAACACCCAGGCCGCCCGTCCCATCAGGAGCGCTCCGACAAGGAGCATCAGCACCACGAGACCGAGGAAGGATTGCACCAGGAGCCGGACGACGACGGATTTCATGAGGCAAAGCCCATCAGAGCTCCCGATCCGACACAAGGTCCGCGGCATCGATGGCCTGAAACACACAACGGGCGAAGCCAACGACCCTGTACCCCTCCAGCTCTCGTCTCGCTCTCCGCGCCCCCCTGTGTCTGTGAATGAGTCCTCTTCTGCTTCTTGGCGTGTTTGCAAGACCCGTTGCCTCCCCAAATCTGGCGATGGTTGAACCGCCCGGAGATCGGATCGGATCACGGGGATGTCTGACCTCAACTCCGAATTCGATGGCGCATGGAAGGAAACCGCTGGTTCTTTCTCCCGTCGCTCACGGAGCTCGTTCTCCCGGAACTGTCGGCACAGATCGACTGGAACCGCGGCTTCGAGTTCCTCGACTCCGAGCTTCGATCCCTCTTCCCCGAGACCGGCACCGGCCGGCAGCATGTCGACAAGGTCGTCCGGGTGTTCCTTCGGCAGGGAGGCTCCCGCCTGATCCTCGTTCACATCGAGATCCAGTCCCAAGCAGACCCAGATCTTTCCCATCGGATGTTCGTCTACTTCTATCGGATCTACGACCAGTACCGACTCCCGATCGTCAGCCTGGCCATCCTCGCCGACCCCAACCCAAATCATCGAGCTACTGATCTGGATCTGCGCGTTGCCGGATCGGGCTGCCTCTTCCAGTATCACAGCTGCAAGCTCACCGATTTCCAGGACGAGTTTCTCGAGGCCAGCACCAATCCCGTCGCCAAGGTCATCCTCGCCCATCGCATCGCTCAACGCACTGCCAAGGAACCCAAGGCGCGCCTACAACAGAAGCTGGGGTGGATCCGGGAACTGTTCCGCCAAGGGTTCCCGCGGGATCAGATCCTCAATCTGATCCGAGCCCTGGAGGCCATGAATCCCCTGCCTCGGGATCTCGCCGTTGAATTCCGGAACCAAGTCCTCCAATCTGATCCAGGTAGAGCCATGCCCATCATCACCTGTTTCGAGTGCATCGCACGGGAGGAAGGCCTCTCCCAAGGCCTCTCCTTGGGGCGTTCAGAGGGACAATTGACGTCCCTGCGGGAAGCCATCCAAGAACTTCTCGAGGAGCGGTTCGGAGTCGCATCCCCTATAATTCAGCAATGTCTCCTAATGGAGTTGAATCCAACAACGCTCAAGGTATGGCTTCGCAGAACGGCGACGATCGAATCCCCTGACGCGTATCGGGACCTGGTGGAAACCAGCGTGTAGAGCCGGATCCACCGAGCCCTGGCCCTATCTGGCCGATAGAGGCTGGACGACACGCCTCCCCAGGCCCATGCCGCTACGGTTACGGAACCTTGCGCTCGGCCAAGTCCCCGCTACTGCCGCGCTTGACCGGGTCTTGATCCTGGTGTGGATTGCGATTCGTTCGTTCAGCTCCGCGGGGCCAGCTTCTTCTCGACCGGAGTGCGCCCGAGCGACACATAGGCGGGCAATCCATTCACCGTGGGAACCTTGACCTCCCCTGCAATCAGAGGAGCGGCGTACTCGACGAATTTGCCGTTCGGCATCATGCCGTCCTCGCTGATCCAGTCGCGCGGGATGAAATGCTCCACGTTCGCGATGTTCGCAAGGTCCTCGAGCTCGATGGTCCACTTGTAGGGAGCGCTGCCGAGGCGGACGATCTTCGGCATGAAGCCGGACTTGCCGTCGATGGCGGCCCGGACGGCGGCGGCCCCGCAGGCGAACGCCTCATCGGCATCGGTCTGGCTCGCGAAGTGCGCCGCAGCCCGCTGGGCATAGCCCAGCTTCACCGTGCGGGTCTTGAGGTTGAGACGCCCCTGAACGATCGAGGCCAAGGCATCGGCGGCACCGGACAGCACCGGATGGCCAAAGGCGTCCAGCCGGGACTTGTCGGCCCCGATCTCCTCACCGGCCGCGTTCTTCAGGCCCTCGCCCACCACCACGATGCAGTACTTCAGCTCGGCAACGGCCGCCTGGACCTTCGCGAGGAACGCCGCCTCGTCGAGAGGGATCTCGGGCAGCAGGATGATGTGTGGAGGATTCGACGCTTGGCCCTGCTTCGCGAGCACCGTGCCCGCCGCGATCCAGCCCGCTGAACGACCCATGACCTCCACGATGCAGCACGAGCCGTCGTCGGTGGCCATCGAGCCGACATCCAGGCCGATCTCCATCACGGTCGCCGAATTGTACTTGATCACCGAGCCATAGCCCGGGCAGTGGTCGGTGTGCGGTAGGTCGTTGTCGATGGTCTTCGGAACGCCCATCACCCGCATCTCGTAGCCACGCTTGACCGCCTCGAGGTGGATCTTGTGGGCCGTGTCCTGGGAATCGTTGCCGCCGGCATAGAAGAAATACCGGATGTTGTGGGCCTGGAAGACCTCGAACAGTCGGTTCATGTCTCGCGCCGCGGCCTCCGGCTTCTTGTCGAAGTTGATCTTGTACCGGCACGTGCCCAAGGCGGCCGCTGGGGTGTAGCGCAGGCCGTCAATCGCCTTGCTCCGCTCCTCGTTGATGTCGACCAGTTCCTCGTTGAGGATGCCATAGATGCCATTCAGGCCGCCGTAGATCTCCTCGATCTCCCCGTGCCGACCGGCTTCGGTAACGACCCCCGCGACGGAGGCATTGATGACACAGGTGGGACCGCCGGATTGGGCGACGAGAAGATTGCCGTTGAGTTCAGCCATACACTTTGAAAACGCGGAAGAGCCTGCCCGTCGCATGAAGTCCCAGGCAAGCGGCGATTCCGAAGATTCCCAGGAAGAATCGGACGATCCGCGAACCGACCCTCCCCGGGACACCCTCCAACCGAGTTCGATGACGCCCAAGAACCGTTGCCCAGTGGTCCGAAGAATCAAAATCCGCAGACCAAGACCCTACCCCAGCGGATGTCCAACCCCGGTGGCCATAGTCGGCCCATGACATTGAATCCGAAGCTGCAGCGCGGCGACGTCGTCGAAATCCACCCAGGCTCCGGCCCGCTCCCGGCGGGTCTGACCCCGGGATTCCAGGTCCGGCTGGTGGGGTTCGATGCCGGCCGGATGGTGGTCGAGCGCGAGGGCCGGGAGTGGCGGCTCAATCCATGCCAGCTGCAGGATCGACGGCGCCGCCCGCGGCCCGTCGTGCCTGCCAGAGGCCTCTGCTCATCACCGAGGCCCCCGCATCGCTGAGCCGAGCTCCGGAAGGCCTGTTCGCTCACGGGGGCGACGGCAGGGATTACCCCATCCCGATCCTTGGTCTTGAGTTCGCCGCGGGATACGGTGGCTCCTTGGGGACGGCCTCGTGGCGGTCCCACTGAAGTCCTGATGAACCTTGGCTGGATCCCTGAATTTCCGTGGAGCTGGACCCTGCTGGCCGGTGAGTGGCTGGTTCGGCTGTCGATGTTGGTCTACATCCCACAGCGCCGTCCGGCCGCCGCCGCGCGCACCTGGCTCCTCCTCATCTTCCTGTTCCCCTGGGGCGGACTCGTCATCTACCTCATCGTCGGGCGGATCCAGATTCCAAAACGGCGTCGCACCCTCCTTGAGAAGCTCTCTAGGACCATCCGCGACGCCGCCTCGGGATTGCCGCCCGAGGTCCGCACCCCGGTCGACCAGCTCCCGGAAGCCGTGGCAAACGCCGCGCGTCTGGCAGAACGGTTGACTGCATTCCCCATGCTCAGCGGAAATACCGTCGAGCTCCTCCCGGAATATGCGGCCTCACTCGACCGCCTTGCCACGGACATCCAGAACGCACAAAACCGGGTCCATCTCCTGTACTACATCTACGGTGACGACGATGTGGCTGATCGGGTGACCATCGCACTCGAGCAGGCGGCCCGACGGGGAGTGCAGTGCCGACTGCTCCTCGACGGGATCGGGTCCAAGCAGGCACTGAAGACCGTCGCCCCCCGTCTCCGTGCGGTCGGGGTGGAAGTCATCGAGGTGCTGCCCGTCCGATTCCTCCGACCCCGGGGCACCCGCGTGGACATCCGGAACCACCGGAAGGTCGCGGTCATCGACGGCCGGATCGGCTATGTGGGATCCCAGAACGTGGTCGCTCCCAGCTTCGTCCCAGGATTCCCAAACGAGGAACTGGTCGCCCGGGTCACTGGCCCCATCGTGGCGGAACTCGAGGCCGTCTTCTGGGTCGACCTGCTCCAAGAGCAGGAGCCCGCAGTGGATTCGAGTCCTTCATGGGGGCCCATCGCCCGCACCGGCGAGGTCTTTGCCCAGCTGATTCCCAGCGCCCCGAGCTACCGACAGCAGACCTTTGCCATGCTGCTGGTCTCGCTGATCCACCAATCCCGGCGGAATGTCACGATCACCACACCCTACTTCGTTCCGGATGAACCGTTCCTCGCGGCCCTCAGGACCGCGATCGAACGAGGGGTGCAGGTCCGCCTCATCGTCCCCCTCCACTCCAACCGGCGCCTGACCGTCCTGGCACAATCCTCCCATTATGAGGAACTCCTGGAAGCGGGTGTCGAAATCCATCAGTACCGAACTCACTTCCTGCACGCGAAGAGCCTCGTGATCGACGACGACCTGTTGATCATCGGCTCCAGCAACATGGATATCCGGTCCTTTGCCATCAATGCGGAGGTTAACCTGCTGATCCACGATGCCGACGTGGCACGCCAGGTCAGGGACCTCAACCAGCGTCACCTGGACCAGAGCGACCGTCTCACTCTCGAGTCCTGGCAGAGGAGATCCCTGGCAGCCCGGGTCGCCCAGAACACCGCGCGGCTTGCAGATTCCCTGCTCTGAAGTCGGCGGTCGGCCGAACGTCGCCCATCGCTCCGCTCAGCGGCGATTCGAGAGCTTGGCCAAGAGACGCAGGATCTCGAAGTACAGCCACACCAGCGTGACCATCAGGCCGAAGGCGGCGTACCACTCCATGTACTTGGGCGCCCCGGAGCGGGCCCCTTGCTCGATGAAGTCGAAGTCCATGACCAGGTTGAGAGCGGCGAGAACCACGACAAACACACTGAAGCCAATCCCGATGAGACCCGAGCCATGAACCGCCATGAACATCGGCACCCCAAAAAAGAGGAGAACAAGCTGCGCGAGATAGAACAGCGCAAGCCCAAGGGTGGCAATGATGATGCCCCGCTTGAACGACTCCGTCGCCCGAATCATGCCGCTCTGGTAGGCGAACAGAAACGCCGCAAGGGTGGCAACTGAGCCGCCCGCGGCTGCCAGGACAATCCCGGGGTACCGCTGTTCAAACCCCAGGGAGACTCCCGCGAGGACGATGCCCTCCAGCATCCCGTAGACCGGAGCCAGCACGGGTGACCATGCCTGCTTGAACGTCAAAGCAATCGCGATCAGGAATCCCAAAAAACCGGCTCCTCCAACGAACGGCAAGACCCCGGCCCCCCTCTGGGCGAGGGTCCACGTGGCGGACCCGGTGATCAGAGCCAACAACAGGAGGACCGCCGTCTTGCCCACGGCACCCTGGACGGTCATCACTCCGTCGAGAGACCGAGACGGGACGAACGGATCGCGACGGAAGACAGGGTTCGATGATTGCATTCGAGAATGAAAGCCGCCCTGAACCCGGATCGCAAAGATTGAATTGGAGGAACACCGCCACCCTACCCATGGGTCGAACGGTTGCGGGAGCAGGCACCGCGGTCCGAAGAGGGCCCTGCCACAGGTCGAAGCCTCAGGCATTCACCCCCTGATTTGGACGAGCCATTCCGGCGTTGACTTGGGTTGCGCTTTCAGGGCAATTCAAAATTCCGTCGGCAGCACCCCGAAGGAGTCTGAATGACAGTTTGGCGGCTATGAACCTTCCGAGCGTCGACCGGCGAGTCGCTGGTCGCCGTCGGGATGCGCCGAGACCTAGCTCCCTCAGTCCTATGGAAAGCAACAGGCGGTTGTTCGTGGGTAACCTTCCCTATCAGGTCCTAGAACGCGACATCGAGGACCAGTTCCGTGGTGCGGGTGTCGTCGTGAGCGTCAACCTGATGCTCGACAAGATGACAGGACGCTCCCGTGGCTTCGCCTTTGTCGAGTTCAGCACACCAGAGGAGGCCAACAAGGCGGTCGAAATGTTCCATGGCAAGGACCTCGGGGGCCGCGCCATGACCGTCAACATGGCCCGCCCGCGCGAGGAACGTCCTCCAGGAGACCGTCCGCGTGACGGCTATGGCGGTGGCGGTGGCGGTAGCGGAGGGTATGGCGGCGGCAATCGAGGGTTTCGGGAACGTGGTGACCGGGGAGGACGCAGCGACTGGGGCGATCGCGGTGGACGCGAAGATCGGGGAGGCTGGCGCGGTGACCGTGAGTGACGACCTCTGGAACTATGTTTTGACTCCAAAGGTTCCACATCCCTAGCCTCAGAAGGTACTTCCAAATCATCATGTCTGAGACACCTCCGCCGGGATCCCCCACTCCTCCAGCGCCAGAGCCTCCAAAGCCCGCCGAAGCGGCGCAGAAGAAGCAGACGGTCCGCATCAGCCTTCCCCCAAAACCGGCGGGCGGTCCTGCGATCAAGATCCCAGCGGCCCCCGCACAGGCTCCGGCCGCGGCGACCGCAGTGGCGGCACCTCCCGCTGCCGCCGCACCCACTCCGGCCCCGGCAGCGGCTCCTGCCCCGCGCGCTCAGGCTCCGGCTCCCGCGTCACCGGCTCCGGTCAGAGCTATAGCAACAAAGCCCCCTGCCGCTGCCGTTGTGAGCCCCATCGATCTGGGACTCGCATTCGCCACCGTGATCGTGGGCCTCTGCGTCATCGCACGGCTCTTCTTCCTGTTCCCGACCGCCTCCTGAACCATGGCCTCCGAGAATATTCTTACCGTCACCGAACAGAACTTCGCCGAGAAGGTCCTGCAATCGGGGCATCCTGTCCTGGTTGATTTTTGGGCCGAATGGTGTGGCCCCTGCCGGATGATCGCTCCGGTCCTCGATGAACTGGCGAACGAGTACATCGGCAAGGCCTCCATCGGGAAGGTCAACGTAGACATCGAGCAGAACCTGGCGGTGCAGTTCGGCATCAGTGGCATTCCAGCCCTCCTGATCTTCAGGAAGGGTCAGGTGGTATCCCAGATGGTCGGAGCCCAGGGGAAGGCAGCCCTGAAGAAGGCGTTGGACGCGGCGATCGCCCCCTGAATCGGCTGCAACCCCATCCACCCCTGTCGCAAAGCCCGCCTCAATGGCGGGCTTCTTCATTAGAGGCCCAGCTCGGATGACTGTCCCCCGTTGAGGAGAAAGAGGACGGCCATCCGGACGGCCAGTCCATTGGTCACTTGTTCGAGGATTACGGACTGGCCGCCATCCGCGACACCGCTCTCGATCTCCACACCTCGATTGATGGGACCCGGGTGCATGATCAAGGCATCGGGCCGGATCCATCCCGCACGGGTGGCGTTTAGACCAAAAAGCGAGGCGTACTCCCCGATGCTGGGAAAGGCACTCGCTCTCTGGCGCTCGTGCTGGATCCGAAGCAGATTCACGACATCCGCGTCCTTGAGGGCGGATTCGAGGTTCCACGAGACACGAATACCCGGATGGAGCGTCTCGAAGACCTTCGGTACGAGTGTGGATGGCCCACACAGAGTCACACGTGCACCCAACCGAAGCAGCGCCCAGATGTTGGAGCGGGCAACCCGACTGTAGAGAATGTCACCGAGGATGGTGATGTTGAGCCCCTCAATGCGGCCTTTGCGCTCGTTGATCGTAAAAAGATCGAGAAGCCCCTGAGTCGGGTGTTCGTGAGCTCCGTCTCCGGCATTCACGATATGACATCGGGCAAATCTCGCCAGGTAGTGGGCGGCACCACTGGCACCATGTCGTAGGATGACGAAATCGGCATTCAACGCCTCGAGGTTCCGAAGCGTATCCTTGAGGGTCTCCCCCTTCTTCAACGAACTCGCCTCTGCCGTGAAGTTGATCACATCGGCACTCAGTCTCTGGGCCGCCAGCTCGAAGCTGATCCGGGTCCTCGTGCTGGGCTCAACAAACAGGTTCACAACGGTCTTACCGCGAAGTGCTGGAACCTTCTTGATTGCGCGAGAACTGACGGCCTTGAACGCCTTCGCTGTCGAGAGGATCAATCCCAACTCGTCGGCCGACAGGGTCCTCACATCGAGCAGATGACGCCGATTCCAGTTCATGATCACAAGTCCTCGAGAAATACAGAATCATTGCCACCACCCTCCGTCAGGTGAACCCGAATCGCCTGTTGGAGGGTCGTAACGACAACCTTGCCCGTGAAGTCCGCCCGGATTGGAAGTTCCCGGTTCCCACGGTCGATCAGAACTGCAAGCTGGATCCGCCTCGGTCTTCCAAGATCACTCAGGGCATCCAAGGCGGCCCGTGTCGTGCGGCCCGTGAAAAGGACGTCATCGACAAGCACAATGTCCCGGTCTGATGGATCGAATGGAACCTCGGTCGGACGAATCTCGGGAGCCACACGCCGATCGAGGTCGTCGCGATACAGGGAGACATCAAGGGAGCCAGCCGGCACTGCATGTCCCAGGATTCCGGAAAGTATGACGGAGAGGCGTCGCGCCAAGGACACGCCACCCCGCTGCAGTCCCACCAGACATAACGTGTCCGAATCGGGATTGCGCTCGGCAATCTCATGGGCCATGCGGCCAATGACCCGTCCCAGAGTGACGGCATCCATCAGGACGACGCTCATGTATCGCCCAGGGATCTGTGGACCTGACGGGAGCGGCGCCATTCCGTCCGATGTCGAGTGATCCAATCGACAAGCGCCAATTCCAATCCGATGTCATGCCCGACCTTTTCGGACTCAAGCCATTTGTGCCTCAGAATCTCGGCCTTCTCAGCTTGGAACTCCCGGTAGAGGGTCGAGGCGACCAAGGGATAGAAGGGCTCGTTGAGTTGTCTTGGTTCCACACCCATCGTCGGCGTCCTGGCGGACTCCGAGAGGCTAGCGCCAGTCGGCGTCCTGTAAACGCGAGAATTCTGCTGAAGCGGAGCCGAAATGCGGTGCTCCGGCATATCTCAGCGCGGGATGGCGCAATAGGAGGATTCCATCAGTCCAGAATCACGTGGGCACAAGTAAAGTGCCGCATCCCCCAAGCCCATCCCAACGCAGATGTCCGGTGCACTGCTCAAAACGCAGTTCCGGAGAAACCCTGAGGTGCAGGCCCAGTCCCCTGAATCCCCAAAAAAAGGGGGGCCGAAGCCCCCCTTTTTTGTCGATTGTTTCAACCGAAGTATGCCGGATTCTTGGTGAGTCAAGCAGTCAGCGGTGGCGCACCGAACTCGGCTGCATCCACTTCGGAATGCTGGGAGGGATCCACGGAATCCTCAGGAATCTCAACGAGGGGACGGATGCGAACACTGCGATGGCCGACAAATCCCGTACCAGCCGGGATGATGTGTCCCATGGAGGGCATCACTCTTTCCCATGGTGGCGGATTCGGTGAGGACTCGGGTCGTGTCCTGGAAAGAGGCAGCGCTCAGGAACGATTCGGTTTCGAGCGATGCCTTGGTGATGCCAAGGAGGACCGGGGCGGCCTCGGCAGGTTTGCCACCCATCTTTTCCACCCGTGCATTTTCGTCCTCGAAGGCAGTCTTATCAATCTGCTCACCCCACAGGAAAATCGTGTCCCCAGGTTCGGTGATTCGGACCTTTCGGAGCATCTGACGAATGATGATCTCGACGTGCTTGTCGTTGATCGTAACGCCTTGAAGCCGATAGACCTCCTGAACCTCGTTGACGAGGTGCTCCTGAAGCTCGTGGGGACCACAGACATCCAGGATCTCGTGCGGAACCACGGGACCGTCGGTGAGCTGCTGCCCCTTCTTCACAAAATCGCCCTTGTAGACGATCACGTGCTTGCTCATCGGAACCAGGTGTTCTTCCTCGGTGCCGGTCTGGGGATCCTTGACCAGGATGCAGCGCTTCCCTCGGATGGATGGGCCAAAGTCGACGACTCCATCAATCCGGGCAATTTCGGCGGCATCCTTAGGACGACGCGCTTCGAAGAGTTCCGCCACACGGGGCAGACCACCGGTGATATCTTTCGTCTTGGAAGCCTTGCGGGGTGTCTTCGCGAGGAGGGAACCGGCTCCAATCTCGTCACCTTCGGCAACCACGAGATGTGCACCCGCAGGAATGGCGTATTGGGCGAGCGCCTCGCCTTTGTTGTTCTCGACAATGATCTGAGGGTGAAGGTCCTCCTTGTGCTCAATGATCACAAGGTCCTCTTGGCCCGTCGCCTCATCGGTCTCCTGTTTCATCGTCACGCCTTCGATGATGTCGCCGAAGCGGACGCGTCCGGATTTCTCAGAGATGATCGGGACATTGTAGGCGTCCCACTCGACAAAGATCTCACCCTTCTTGACCGATCCACCATCTGCGACCGAGATAACCGATCCGACAACAATGGTGTGGGACTCCAGTTCCTTCCCATCGGCGGTCGTGATGGTGATCGACCCATTCTTGTTGAGGACGATGCTGTTGCCGTCATCGAGCTTCACGACACGCAGATCGTGGAAGTGCACGATGCCATCGTGTTTTGATTTGATCTGGGGTTGCTTGTAGGTCTGCGCAGCAGCACCTCCGATGTGGAAGGTACGCATGGTCAGCTGGGTACCAGGTTCACCGATGGATTGGGCAGCGATGATGCCTACAGCCTCTCCGGGTTCGACCAGTCGGCCAGTACCAAGGTTCCTGCCGTAGCATCGGGCACAGACTCCGACCTTGGTCTCACAGGTGAGCACCGAACGGATTTTGACCTTCTCGATGCCGGACCGCTCGACGGACTTGGAGCGTACCTCGTCGAACTCTTCGGCCGCACCGATCAGCTTGTTCTGCAGGTCGGAGGGGTCGAAGATATCCTCCGCGGAGTACCGGCCAAAGATACGCTCACTGATTTTAACAACCTCCTCCTCGCCCTCATAGATGGAGGATACAAAAATCCCATTGGTCGTACCGCAATCCTGCTCACGGATGATGACATCCTGGGCCGCATCGACGAGCTTGCGGGTCATGTAACCAGAGTCGGCGGTCTTCAGCGCGGTGTCGGCGAGACCCTTACGTGCTCCGTGGGTGGAGATGAAGTACTCCAGCACGGTGAGCCCCTCTCTGAAGTTTGAAAGGATTGGCTTCTCGATGATTGAGCCATCGGGCTTGGCCATGAGACCGCGTAGCCCTGCAAGCTGCCGCACCTGGGCCTTATTGCCCCGCGCCCCGGAATCAACCATCAGGAACACGGGGTTGTACTCCTTCTTGCTCTGGTTTGCCTCGAGCGTCTTGAGCATCACGTTCGCGATCTGGTCCGTGCAGTGAGTCCAGATGTCGATCACCTTGTTGTAGCGCTCCTGGTTGGTGATGACGCCCCTCTTATGCTGCTTCTCGACGTCTGTGATCTGTCTGTGGGCTGCCTCGATCTCCTTCGACTTGGCCTCAGGTATGATCATGTCATCAATACCGATCGACACACCGGCCCGAGTCGCCTCGCTGAAGCCGATTTCCTTGAGTCGATCAAGGGTTACCACGGTCTGCTCATGGCCGCAGACCTTGTAGCAATTGAAGATCAAGTCACCGATCTTTGATTTGCCGACAGGGAAATTGGCGAATCCAAGCTCGCGAGGCCAAATCTCGGAGAAGATGACCCGGCCGACCGTTGTCTCAATGGTCTTGAGCTCCGAATTTCCGTAGGTCGTCCTATGCCCGTAGTCAGGGTTCTTCAGGCGGATCCGATCATGGATCCGGAGCGCACCGTCAGTGTGGGCAAATATGACCTCGGCCTTGTCGTCAAACAGCATGAGGCGATCGGACTCCTTCCGTGATTTGCGGGGCTCGGCGGTCAAGTAGTAGCAGCCCAGGGTGATATCCTGGGTGGGCGTCATGATCGGCTTGCCGGAGGAGGGGCTGAAGATGTTGAGCGGCGCCATCATCAAAAGCCGGGCCTCCATCTGGGCCTCAACGGACAGCGGCACGTGCACCGCCATCTGGTCGCCATCGAAATCCGCGTTGTATGCGGTGCAAACGAGCGGATGGATCCGGATGGCTTCGCCTTCGATGAGGGTGGGCTCGAAGGCCTGGATCGAAAGGCGATGGAGAGTTGGCGCGCGGTTGAGCAGAATAGCATGACCGCGGGTGACCTCCTCGAGGATGTCCCAGACCTCTGGGGACTGCCTCTCGATCATCTTCTTGGCGGAACGGACCGTATGAACATATCCACGCTCCTTGAGTTTCCGGATGATGAAAGGCTCGAAGAGCACCAACGCCATCTTCTTGGGAAGACCGCACTGGTTCAGCTTGAGCTCAGGTCCAATGACAATCACGGAACGCCCAGAGTAGTCGACCCGCTTACCCAAGAGGTTCTGGCGGAATCGGCCAGATTTTCCCTTGAGCATGTCGGACAGAGACTTCAGGGCCCGGTTTCCAGCACCGGTGACGGCGCGACCGTGGCGACCGTTGTCGAACAAAGCATCAACGGCCTCCTGAAGCATTCGCTTCTCATTCCGTATAATAACCTCCGGGGTCTTCAGCTGGAGGAGGTTTTTGAGTCGGTTGTTGCGGTTGATAACCCGACGATATAGGTCATTGAGATCTGAGGTGGCGAAGCGTCCACCCTCGAGCGGCACCAAAGGACGAAGATCCGGAGGGATCACCGGGAGCACGGTAAGGATCATCCACTCCGGCCGCGTCTTGGACTTTGAGAATCCTTGGAAGAGCTTGATTCGCTTCGCGATTTTCTTTCGGTTCTGCTTCGACTTCGTCTCCAACATTTGTTGCTGAAGGAGCTCGACGGTCGAATCCAGTTCAATCCGTGCGAGGGCATCGCGTACCGCCTCAGCTCCCATCTTGGCGACAAAGGCGTCGGATCCATAGGTCTGCCGAGCCTCTCGGTATTCGTGCTCGCTGAGAAGCTGGAGCTCCTTCAACGGGGTGTTGCGAGGATCGATGACCATGTGGTCCTCGTAGTAGATGACCCTCTCGAGGTTCCGCGCGGTCATGTCGAGCATCAGGCCGATACGGGAAGGCATGCACTTGAAGAACCAGATGTGCGAGACCGGCACGGCAAGCTCGATGTGACCCATCCGTTCGCGCCGCACGCGGGCTAGGGTGACCTCGACACCGCATCGATCGCAAACGACCCCACGGTGCTTGATACGTTTGTACTTGCCGCAGGAGCACTCCCAATCCTTGACCGGACCGAAGATTCGCTCACAGAAGAGCCCGCCCTTCTCGGGTTTGAACGTCCTGTAGTTGATGGTCTCAGGGTTCTTGACCTCACCCTTGGACCAGGAGCGGATATTTTCTGGCGAAGCCACCTGGATGGCGACGTGATCGACCTGATTGACCTTGTCGAGACCAAGCAACTCGCGAGCGGTTTCCCTTGAAGAAATCATAGCTGTAACATCCTGAGGATTTTGGGTTTCAGACTTCAAGCCAGTGCCGACAACGCGGCCGCAGGTGACATCGGGGCTTCAGCGGGGTTCGAGTATCCGACCCGCACATCGAGTCCAAGGGACTGCATCTCCTTGACGAGGACGTTGAACGATTCCGGAATGCCCGCCTCAAGGGTGTTGTCACCCTTGACGATACTCTCATAGATCCGGGTCCTCCCTTGGACATCGTCCGATTTGACCGTGAGAAGTTCCTGGAGGGTATATGCGGCGCCGTAGGCCTCCATAGCCCAGACTTCCATCTCGCCGAAGCGCTGTCCGCCATACTGGGCCTTGCCGCCCAACGGTTGTTGGGTGACCAGAGAGTAAGGCCCAACCGCGCGGGCGTGGATCTTGTCGGCGACGAGGTGGCCGAGCTTGAGCATGTAGATGTAGCCGACGACCACCTCCTGATCGAACGGTTCACCCGTACGGCCATCAAACAGCGTGGCCTTTCCGTTTTCGCCAACGAGCCGGGCCTGGGATTTCTTCTTCTGTCCGTCCACAGCCTGCTTCAGGTAGTCCCGGATTTCGCGCTCACGAATGCCATCAAACACCGGGGTCGCTATCTTGATGCCCAGCATGCGGCAAGCCCAGCCAAGGTGGGTCTCGAGCAGCTGGCCGACATTCATCCGCGATGGCACGCCCAGAGGGTTCAGGACAATGTCAACCGGGGTACCGTCGGCAAGGAACGGCATGTCCTCCTCCGGGACGATCGCGGCGACGACGCCCTTGTTGCCGTGACGACCGGCCATCTTGTCACCAACCGAAAGCTTCCGCTTCGATGCGATGTAGACCTTGACCTGCTTGACGACACCCCCGTCGAGATCCTCACCGGCCTCGACCCGCTCAACCTCTTCTGCATGCTGGGAATCTAGATCTTCAAACTTTCGCTTAAACGCACCGATGATCTCGTTGATCTTGTTCCGGATGGGAGACGGATCGATCTCGATCCGATCGTAAACAGTCGCAAGTTTCTTGAGGAGCGTCTTGGTGATCTTGCGGTTGGCAGGAATGATGATCTCACCAGTCTCGCTGTTGACCACGTCGAGCGGGATCTTCTCGCCCAAGAGGATGTTCGAGAGAGCCTCGGTCAGCTGCTCGAGAAGCTCCTCCTTCTTCGATCGGAAACCGTCATCGACCTCCTTGCTCACCTTCTTGGCCGCCTCCTTTTCCTCCTTGCGACCCGACTTGGAACCCTCCGCCTTCGCTGAGACTTTGATGTCCATCACGATGCCGTAGGTGCCCGAGGGAACCCTCAGAGAGGTGTCCTTCACGTCGGCCGCTTTTTCACCGAAGATGGCCCTCAGAAGACGCTCCTCCGGGGCGAGCTCAGTCTCGGATTTCGGAGTGATCTTGCCGACGAGGATATCGCCCGGCTTGACCTCGGCACCAACACGAACGACACCATCGAGACCGAGGTTTTTCAGGGCCTCTTCTCCCACGTTCGGTATGTCGCGGGTGATCTCTTCGGGCCCAAGTTTCGTGTCGCGCGCTACCACCTCGAATTCCTCGATATGGATCGAGGTGAACACATCATCCTTGACGATGCGCTCGGAGATCAGGATGGCGTCCTCGAAGTTGTAGCCGTTCCAGGGCATGAACGCGACAAGAGCATTCCGGCCGAGGGCTAGTTCTCCACCCGCCGTACACGGACCGTCGGCTAGAACCTGTCCCTTCTTTACCGAATCCCCCTTGGAGACCAGGATCTTCTGATTGATGCAGGTTGCCGCGTTGGATCGCATGAACTTGCGAACCGGATAAACCCAGACGCCCGCGTCAGAATCTGTCTTGACCTTTTTCTTACCCTCCGGAACCCGGCCATCCTTAGTGATGATGATTTGGCTACCGTTGACACTCGCCACTTTGCCGGATTCTTCGGCCACGATCACGGCCCTGGAATCCCGGGCAACACGATCTTCGAGGCCGGTGGCGACAAATGGAGCCTCAGTGATCAACAGAGGCACGCCCTGGCGCTGCATGTTGGACCCCATCAAGGCACGATTGGCATCGTCATGCTCAAGGAACGGAATCAGGCCCGCCGCCACCGAAACGAGCTGCTTCGGTGAGACGTCCATATAATGGATCTCCTTGGGCTCCACATCGATGAAGTCACCTTTGTTACGACAGGTAACCTTCTCGGTGAGGAATCGACCCTTGTCATCGATCGCAGCATTCGCCTGGGCAATCGTATATCCCTCCTCACGGTCACCCGTGAGATAGTCGAGTTTCTCGGTTACCCTGCCGTTCTCCACCTTGCGGTAGGGCGTCTCTATGAACCCGTAGTCATTGACTCGGGCGAAGGTCGCCAACGACGCGATCAGACCGATGTTTGGGCCTTCGGGCGTTTCAATTGGGCAAATGCGTCCGTAGTGGGACGGATGAACATCACGAACCTCGAATCCGGCGCGATCCCGGGACAAACCGCCTGGTCCGAGAGCGGACAGTCGGCGCTTGTGGGTCAGCTCCGCCAAAGGGTTGATCTGATCCATGAACTGGCTGAGCTGGCTGCGGCCGAAGAAATCCCGGACAACCGCCGAAAGAGCCTTCGGATTGATCAGCTTCTGCGGAGTCATGGTATCCATCGTCTGGTCGAAGAGCGTCATACGCTCCTTGACCAACCGTTCGGTCCTGGCGAGACCAACACGACACTGGTTGGCCAAAAGCTCTCCAACTGTCCGGATACGCCGGCTTCCGAGATGATCAATATCGTCAAGGCTTCCCTCGCCTTTTTTGAGTTTGAGGAGATAGCGGGTAGCCTCGAGGAGGTCCTTCCCAGTCAGTATCCGTGAATCACCCTCCGAGAAGTTCAGTTTTTGGTTGATCTTGTAGCGTCCTACCCGACCGAGATCATACCGCTTGGCGTCGAAGAACAGCCTCTTGATGAGAGCCTTCGCATTTGCGGCCGTCGGGGGATCGCCGGGACGGAGACGGCGATAGATGTCCTTCAGCGCCTCATCGCCATTCTTGGTAGGATCCTTCTTAAGGCACTTGATGACGATCCCGTCATCGAGAGAGGTGTCGACCACACGGATCTTCGAGACCTTCAGGTCAGCGATCTGTTTGACAGTCGCCTTCGAGAGCGGCTCGAAGGCACGGGCAACAACAATGCCTTTATCGTTGTCCACCGCATCCTCGATCAAGACCTTGTTTTGGATGTCCTCCAACTTGTCCGCGTCCTTTACGGATATCTCCTCGATCTTGTAGAACAAGTCGAGAATGTCGCCGTCCTTGCCGACGTCCTCTGGATTGATCTTGGACTCGGGACGCGGGTGGAGCCGTGCCTCGGCGATGGCAAACAACGCCCTGAAAAATGTGGTCGTCAGGAACTTGCGGCGACGCTTCTTCCGATCGAGGTAAACGTAAAGAAGATCGCTGGTGTCGAATTGCGCCTCATACCAAGAGCCGCGATCCGGAATGATCCGGAAACTGTGCAGGAGTTTCCCGTTGGGATGCTGGGTCGTCTCAAACGCCAAGCCTGGGGAGCGATGCAACTGGCTGACAATCACCCGCTCGGCACCATTGATCACAAAGGTGCCCTGGGGAGTCATAAGCGGAATCTCGCCCATGAACACCTTTTCTTCCTTGGTCCCCTTCTCGTCCTTGAGGAGAAAGGTGACATAGAGCGGAGCCCCGAAAGTCAGGCCTTCCCGCAGACATTCAAGCCAGTCGACTTTAGGCTCCTGGATGTCATAGCTGTGGAAATCAAGGACCGTCTTACCATCGTAGCTTTCGATCGGGAACACCTCGGTGAACACGGCTTGGAGTCCGGTGTTCTTGCGCTTGGACTGGGGAATCTCCGCCTGCAGAAACTCCTTGTAGGAGTCGAGTTGGATTTCGATGAGGTTGGGAGGCGTTAGGACCTCATTGATCTTTCCGAAGTTGATGCGCTCCGAGACTTTGTTTGGCATGGTGACCTTTATTCCTTTCAGCTCCGCCGGAAGTCCGGCGGGTCTAGTGCAACAAGCGACAACAAGACAAGGCCGGACGGTTTAGCTCCGAAAACCGACCGGTCTCGTCTTGTTACCCTCAAGTTTCAACAACCTTTCGACGGTATCGCTAAAGAACAAACCCGCAAACGACAAGCTCTCGGCGTGCGGGGACTAAGGGAGGGAGGCGGGAACCGCCTCCCTCCTTGAGATGGATGTTACTTGAGCTCGATCTTGGCCCCGGCCTCTTCGAGCTTCTTCTTGGCTGCCTCGGCGTCCGCCTTCGGGGCACCCTCGAGAACGGGCTTCGGAGCCCCGTCGACCAAAGCCTTGGCCTCTGCCAAACCGAGACCGGCCTTGACCTCGCGGACAACCTTGATGACGGCGATTTTCTTGTCGGCTGGAACCGATGCCAAGATCACATCGAACGTGTCCTTGACCTCTGCGGCAGGAGCCGCAGCGCCACCGCCGGCGGCCGGAGCCGCGGCAACTGCCACGGGGGCAGCAGCAGTAACGCCCCACTTGGTCTCAAGGGCCTTAACCAATTCGGCGGCCTCGAGAACGGTGAGCTTGCTGAGTTCTTCCACGATGTTGTTGATGTCTGCCATGATGTTTTCTTTCTGTCCTTGTTGTCGTCCGTTCAGTCTCGTCGAAGAAGGAGCCCCTTCAGATTAGTCCGCAGCCCGCGAACCGACGATTCACTCTTTTTTGAGTTCGGGATCCAGACGGGACGGCGCCTGTATTCCGAGAGGGATGGAGCGCTGCGATCAATCCGGCTTGTCGACCTTCGCCTTGATGACCCGCGCGAGCTGGGAGCCAGGGGTGTTGATGAGTGCCGCGAGCTTCTGAGCGGGGGCCTGAATCACACCAAGCAGCCTGCCCCGGAGAACACCGATCGGCGGAAGATCCGCAATAGCCTCGACAGCAGCCGCCTCGAGGCGCTGGCTGCCAAGGTAGCCGAACTGAAGCTTCGGTTTCTCAAACTCGGACTGAAAGGTCTTGATGACCTTTGCAGCCGCAGCGATGTCGTCTTTCCCAGTCACGACCGCCAGCTGACCCGCGAGTGCTCCGGACAAATCCGCGACACCGGCCTGCTTCGCGGCAACCCGGAATATGGTGTTCTTGACGACATGAACCTCGGCGCCCGCCTTGTTGAGGCGTTTCCGAAGCTCAGTAAACTTTGATACAGCCAGGCCGCGGTAATCGACAACCAGGAAGAACGGCGACGCCTGAATCCGGGCGACGTATTCTGCTGAGATGAATTGCTTCTCGGTACGCATGTGAAGGGTCCCTTGTTGGTTCAGTTGGCGCCGAACTCCTTGAGATCCAGCCGAACCGGTGGGCTCATGGTCAGCGAGAGGGAGCAGGATTTGATAAAGATGCCCTTGGCACCCGAAGGGCGGGCTCTCACCACGGCCTCGATGACCGACCGGGCATTCTCGGAAATCTGCTGGGCGCTGAAGCTCGCCTTGCCGACTGGAACATGGATGTTGCCGGCTTTGTCGATCTTGAATTCAACCCGGCCCGCCTTGACCTCCTTGATGGCCTTCGCCACGTCGTCCGACACAGTACCGGTCTTCGGGTTGGGCATCAGCCCACGTGGGCCGAGCACTTTGCCAAGCTTTCGGACCTCCGCCATCGCCTCGGTAGTCGAGATGGCAACGTCGAAGTCAGCCCATCCCTCCTGACATTTCTTGATCATGTCGTCAAAACCCACGAAGTCGGCCCCTGCAGCCTTGGCCGCCTCAGCCTGGGCACCAGCCTTGGTGAACACCAAGACGCGTACCGTTTTTCCCGAACCATGAGGAAGCGGACAGGTGCCGCGAACCATTTGGTCCGACTGTTTTGGGTCGACCCCGAGTCTGAAAGCGAGATCCACAGTCTCCACGAACTTTGCCCGTGGGAACTTGACGAGAACATCGACCGCTTGATTGAGGGGGTAGTTCTTTGAGACATCGACGAGGGTGGATGCCTTCTTGTATCGTTTGCTAGCCATGCTTGTGTGCGGTCCGGACGAGTCATTCAGACTCTCCCGCTCAATGGATTTGGAATGAGAATTCTTAACGAACGAGTCCCATGGAGTGACAAAGATCGAGCACGGTGTCAACCAAACTTTGAAAAAGATCCAAACATCTTCGCATCCCGAAGGGCTACAGACTCGACCGAAGACCTTTATGCTGATTGCCGGCGATCCTTCGGGTGATCTGGCCGCAGCCGAGCTGGTCGGGGCGCTCCGAAGGCGGTGCCATGCCTTCCAACCCCAGTTCATTGGTTCTGGTGGGCCTGCCATGAGGAAGGCCGGTGTGGCCCTGTTCCACGACCTGACGGTCCACTCGGTCATCGGGTTGGAGATCCTCAGGAAGGTCCTGTTCTTCCGCGAAGTCTTCTCAACACTAAAACGTGAGGCTCGAGTCAGGACAGTTGATGCAGTCATCGGCGTTGACTACTCGGGATTCAACCTTCGCTTCGCGGAGGCCATCGCCCGGGAAACCCGCGGCTCAAGGGGAGCATTCGAGAACTGGCGTCCCAGATTGGTCCAGTACATCTCACCACAGGTCTGGGCATCCCGACCCGGTCGCACAAAGCGGATGGAGGCCTGTTTGGACCTTCTGCTCACCATCCTGCCATTCGAGCCCGACTGGTTTGCCGGACACGCTCCAAGCCTATCGGTCGTCCATGTCGGCCACCCTTTGGCGGACCGCCATTCCGGGGAGAGCTCCGTGGCCAATCCCGTCCGGAAGGACCCTCCTCTGCTAGTCCTGCTCCCTGGGAGCCGTCCTGGCGAATTGGCAAGGCATCTTCCGGTCATGATACCCGCAGCCCAGCGGGTGCAACGGGAAACGGGAGCCCGAATTCGGTTCGTCCTACCCCGGGAATCCCTCGGGGCACTTGTCAGAAGACTGCTCCCTGATGCACTCGACGCCACGATCCAGATCGACCAACTCTCCGCCAGTCTTCGTGAGGCCTCGGTGGCCATGGCCTCCACCGGGACGGTCACCCTCGAATGTGCCTGGCACGGGGTTCCGACCGTCGCCCTCTATCGGACCTCCCCGCTCACCTACGCGGTGGGACGGCGCATCGTAACCGTGAAGCACCTTGCCATGCCGAACATACTCGCCGGTGGGCCGGTGATACCCGAATTTGTCCAGAACGAAGCCACACCAGACCGGCTCGCCGAGGCGGCGATTGGATATCTCCACGATCCCGAGAGGCGTGCCGAAACGCGACGGCGCCTCCTGGAACTGGCATCGACTCTGGGCGGCCCCGGCACCGCCGATCGCGCAGCGTCCGCGATTCACGGGCTTTTTGCGGAATCCACGGACGCCGACTGATTCACGGTCCACGCGGCTCGAACGCGAAGGGTCGGTACATAATTTCCGACGAATTCCCTCCTGTATTCGGCGAATGTGCCGGCGGCAAGATGGGTCCGGATCTCTTCCATCAACTGGAGGTAGAAATGGCTATTATGGATGCTGACGAGTCTGAGACCGAGAATCTCGTTCACGTTCAGAAGATGTCGGATGTAGGCCCGGGAATGGTTCCGACACGCAAAACAGGGGCAGCCTTCCTCGATGGGGCCGAAGTCCGCCTTCACCGCACCGCCCTTGATGGCGAAGGTGCCCTTCCGCGTGAATGCCGTGCCGTTCCTGGCGACCCGGGTTGGCAGCACACAGTCGAACATGTCGATTCCACGGGCAACGAGCTCGACCAGCTGGGCCGGCGTTCCAAGCCCCATGGCGTATCTGGCTTTGCCTTCTGGAAGATGCGGCACGGTCATCTCCACGGCCTTCAACATCTCTGGCTCCGGCTCGCCGACGCTCACACCACCCACCGCATAGCCATCGAACCCCATCGCAACGAGCTCCCGGGCACAGCGTTCGCGGAGCCGAGGATCGGACGCTCCCTGAACGATCCCAAAGACCTTCTGGCCGTCCGCCCTAGGCTGTTCCAGACACTCCGAAGCCCAGCGAATTGTACGCTTTACGGCCCTCGCAACCTCCTCACCCGATGCGGTGTGGGGAGGACATTCATCGAACACCATCGCGATATCGGAGCCAAGGGCCCGCTGTATCCCCATGCTTTCCTTCGGCCCCAGGAAGATTGGACTGCCATCGAGGTGGCTACGGAACTCGACACCGTGTTCCCGAATCTTGCGGATCTTTCCGAGGCTGAAGACTTGAAACCCCCCGGAATCGGTGAGAATCGGGCGGTTCCAGTTCATGAAACGGTGAAGTCCCCCTGCCTGGCCCAGGATCTCGAGGCCCGGACGAATGCTGAGATGGTAGGTGTTCCCCAGCAGGATCTGGGTCCCCATTTCCTCCAGTTCCCTGTTGTCGAGGGCCTTGACGCTCGCCTGCGTTCCGACAGGCATGAACACCGGTGTCTCTACATCGCCATGCGCGGTCCGCAACCGTCCCCTTCGGCCTTGGCAGTTGGGATCAGCCCGGATGATGTCGAACATGCGGAAAGGCTCACCCGGAGAACCCGATCGAGGCAACTGGTGTCTGGAGAGTGTCTGGAGAGCCTGTCGGGAGAGTCCGAGGAATGGCAGGCGGTTTGAATCCTTACATCTTGGGAGGACAGACAGCTCCATCCATTCTCCGGGGGTGTGCCGTACAAACAAGATCAGGGCTCGCGCGTACCACCCTGATGCGGTAATTGATCCAGTCATCATGGCCCGTCTCATTGCCCTCGTCGTCGTCGGCTGCGTTGTCGTGGCCATCGCCGGAATCCTGCTCGCGAGCCGTTTCAGGACCAACGACTACCGCCACGGCTCATTCACCACCTGGGTGAAGCGGACGGGCCCGGATGCGCGGGTCAACGAGGCCGTCGCCCTGATGGGAGCCACCGCAATCCCGGACCTTTTGGAGCTCCTGAACTGGACCCCGAACGGCACGGAACGGAACTCCAGAAAACTCCACGACAGCCTCCCAAACTCCTGGCGCAGACACTTCCGGATCCTCGAGGTTTCCGACCCGGATGTGGTTCATCTCCAGGCCCTTGGCGCCCTCGGTGGGCTCGGCCCAGAGGCGCTCCAGGCACTCCCGGCTGTTCTATCCTGGACGACGGTCGTCGGGCCCGTCGGAGAGGAAGCGCTCATCGCAGCGCTGAGGATCGCACCCGGTTCCCCACAGGTGTCAGAGAAAGTCGTTGCGATGCTGCTGGATCGACCGGCCTGGCGTGATCAGGCAGCAAGGGCAATGATGGCGGCCCAGGTTCCAATCGAGGGCGCCCTGACGGCCTTGGTCGAATCCCTCCGCGACGGCTCCCCCCCAAATCCCGAGATCCTCTCCGCCATCAGCCTCTACGGCCGCGAGGCTTCCAGCGCCGTCTCGAGGCTCGGACCCTCACTCAGGGATGTCTCCACAAAATCCGCCGCCATCGAGGTCCTCAGGGCCGCAGGACCCGCCGCATTGCCGATGCTTTCCGAGATTCGCCAGGATCTTAATCCGGACTCACCGGTGGTCGTCGGTGCGCTGGAGGTCGCTGGTCGTTGCGGCAGCCCAGCCTCACCCTGCCTGCCCGCCATCAAGGAACTCGAGCTGTCAAAGGATGGGAGCATCGGGATGCTGGCTTCCTTGGCGCGCGCGAGGATCGAGGGACGGCCCACCAACGCCATTCCGACGATCGTGCGCGAACTCCGTCTTCCAGTGGCCGACGCAACCCATCCCTATCTCCCGATGCATCCCGGACTCCGGGGCATCCGCCTCTCCTCAAAGCAAGCCGCCGCATGGCTCCTGGGCGAGTTGGGGGGATCTGCAAAGGCTGCATCCTCTGATCTGAATGCCGCCATCCGGTCGGACGATCCAAGGCTCATGGTCCTCGCCGCATGGGCCCTTTGGAACATCAACCAGGAGGCCGAACCCTCGGTTGGCGCCATCCGACGAGGCCTGGCATCCACCCAGGATCCCGTCGCCCAACGGATCGCCATCGAGGCCGTGACTGAGCTGGGGTCCCTTGCGAACCTTGCCATCGAGGATCTCGAGCGGATCGAGCATCAAGGTCTCAGACTGAAAGGACCAGCACGGGCGGCTCTCGATCATCTGCAGGGCCTCGCACCGCTCCGTGTGCCACGATGATTTTTCGGATCCGTGTCGGTCATCGATCCAAGGCCTGAATTTCGGGAAACGCACCGTGACACGTCAGTGATGCCCTGCGCCGGTTCTGGACTGCCATGAAGGAATTCGATCTGATCGCTAGGCTCATCCCATCGCTACCCACGAATGTCTCCGTCGTCCAGGGTGCCGGAGATGACTGCGCGATCGTGGAGCCGGGATCCCCGCTCACCCAGACGCTCCTCAAGGTGGACGCCGTGGTGGAGGGTATTCATTTCCTGCCAGAGACGGATCCCGTCAGGGTCGGACACAAGGCCCTCGGTCGATGCCTGAGCGACGTCGCCGCCATGGGAGGAATCCCCGTGGCCGGCCTCGTCACGCTGGGGCTTCCCAGCAACCACGATCCTGAACGGATCCGCCATCTCTACGAAGGGCTTGGCAGGCTCGCGACACGACACGGGGTCGCCATCGTCGGAGGCGAGACCACGACCAGCCCCGAGCGTCTCTGGATCAGTGTCAGCCTCATGGGGTTCGTCCCGAGGGGAAAGGCCGTCCTGAGGTCTGGAGGATGCGAAGGCGATGCTGTGTTCGTCACTGGCGAGCTGGGCGGATCCCTCGCCGGAAAGCACCTGGACTTCGAACCCCGACTTGAACAGGGACGCTGGCTGGCGGAGTCCGGCCGGGTCCACGCCATGCTCGACCTCAGCGACGGGCTGGCCGGAGATCTCGGGCATCTGCTGGCGGCGAACGGTGGGCTTGGTGCGGAGTTGATGGCCACGTCGCTACCGATCAGCAGGGCGGCCATCCAACGCGCGAGGGAAGTCCCCGGTGCGCGCCCACCACGGGCGGCGGCGCTGATGGACGGCGAGGATTTCGAGCTGCTGTTCACGACCAGCCCGAAGGATGCCGTACCGCTGCTGAATGCCTGGAAAGCCCGGTTCCCGGATCTTCGCCTCACCTGTATTGGACGACTTACCCGTGAACCCGGGATCCGGCTCAGGACCGAACAGGGTCTGCAGGTCATCCCGCCCCGCGCCTACGAGCATTTTGCATGAACGGCATGCCGATCAGAACCTGGATCTCCCGATCGGCCGGCGACACGGAAGCCCTCGGAGAGCGCATCGCAGGAGTCGCCTCACGGGGCCAGGTGATCGGACTGAGCGGCGACCTCGGTGCAGGCAAGACGGCACTCATCCGGGGACTCGCCCGTGGACTCGGCTTCACAGGGCGCATCCATTCTCCAACCTTCTCCCTCATCAATCTGTACGAGGGCGGTCGCCTCCCCCTGTTCCATCTAGACCTCTACCGACTCGATGGACCCGCCGCGATCCACGAGGCCGGACTCGAGGACTACCTCATTCACCCGGGGGGCATCAGCGCCGTGGAGTGGATCGGACGTTGGACTCCTCCACCCAGCCACCAAAGCCACTGGTCCATCCACCTGACCCCCTTGGACGACACCACCCGGGAGATCACCCATGACATCCCTGGCCTTTGAGTTCTCCACCGACCGCAGGACGATCGCAATCGCGAGGGATGGACTCCTCCTCGCGCAGAGCCTCCTCGAGCGGGTCCGCGAGACCCCCCTAGCCGCGCTGGTCGACCGGGTTCTGAGCGAGAGTGGACTCCAGCCGCGGGAGATCGACCGACTGGTGGTCGGCCTTGGACCCGGGAGCTACACCGGGGTTCGGCTGGCCATCTCCCTCGCCCAGGGGTGGCACCTCGGCCTGAGAACGGAGGTGGTCGGCCTCTCCAGCCTGGAGGCTCTGGCCGCGGCTTCAGAGCACCTCGAGGGGCGCACCCTGCTGGCGGTCGATGCCCAGAGGGGGGAATATGCGGTAGCCAGGGCCGAATCCGGACGACTGATGGAACCACCTCGTCTCTGCTGCCTGGACGACATCAAGGCCCAGATGGGGCTGGGACTCCGGGTGGCGGGTCCCGATCTGGGCCTCGCGCTGCCCGGTGTAGTCGCACTTCATCCCGAGGCCACATGGCTTGCGGTCATGGCGGATCAATGCGCGCCGACAGCCCCAGAGCGACTCGCGCCGGTCTATCTCCGTGAAGCCGCCTTTGTGAAGGCACCTGCACCGAGATCTCTCTGAGGATCCGTCGTATCGCGGAACTTACCTCGACCCTCCAAAAACTGTTCCCGCCAGCCTTTTCAGCAGGCCATCCTTGGGACGTGCTGCCAATCTACTTCGACTTCAATGCCACGACACCGCTCGACGCGGGGGTCCGGGCCGCCATGGAGCCGATGCAGGATCTGGCCTGGGGCAATCCCTCCAGCGTCCACCAGGTCGGCCGTATCGCCCGGGCGGCACTCGACGAGGCCCGATATCGGATGGGCTCCCTCTGGAAGTGCAAACCGAGCGAGGTGGTCTTCACGGGCGGCGGCACCGAGTCCAACAACCTCGCCCTCTTCGGCACCGCCCGCCTGCTCCGTTCCAAGGGAACCCACCTCATTACCTCACCCGTCGAGCACCACGCCGTCCTCCACGCGGTGGAACATCTGGAGCGGCACGAGGGCTTCGAGGTGACCCGCCTTCCTGTCGACCGACATGGACGCGTGGATCCGGAGGACGTTCGAAGGTCCCTCCGTTCGGATACAATCCTCGTCTCCGTGATGGCGGCGAACAACGAGCTTGGAACACTCCAACCCGTCGAACAGATCGGGTCCCTCTGCCAGGAGGCTGGGGTGGTCTTCCACACCGACGCAGTCCAGGCCTTCGGCAAGTGCGCCTTCATGGACATCCATCAGTTCCAGGCCGACCTCGTCTCGGTCTGCGCCCATAAATTCCACGGCCCAAAGGGTGCCGGGGCCCTCTTCATCCGATCCCCACTCCAGCCTCGACCCACCCAGGTGGGGGGGGGACACGAGAACGAGCGTCGTGCCGGGACCGAGAACCTGCCAGCAATCGTCGGCCTCGTGGAGGCCTTTGCCCGATTCGTGCCGGAGCCCGTGTTCGCCCGGGACCCCCTGCTTGCCAGCACAGAGAGACTTGCCACGGCCGCAGCCGCCCTCCCAGGAGTCACCCTACGGGGACATCCCACGGAGCGTCTGGCGAACACGATTGCGTTCTCCGTGACCGGAACCGACAGCATCGCGCTGATGGCGGCGCTGGATCTCAAGGGCATCTGCGCCTCGAGTGGGTCGGCCTGCTCCGCCGGATCCCTCGAACCCAGCCACGTGCTGCGGGCCCTTGGTGTCCCTCGGGAGGAGGCCACGGCGCTGGTTCGGTTCTCCCTGGGCCGAACGTCCACCGAGGAGGAAGTCGACCGGGTGATCGCGGTCCTTCCCGAGGTGATCCAACGCGTCCGAAGAGGATCCCGCAGCGGTGCATAGGCCCTGGAATCCGACCCGAGGCTTGACCCAATCGGTTCGAATGCCGGACCGTTTCCGTCGTCGATTCCCCGCATTTATGAACCCATCCCCTTCCCTGCCGTCGCACTCGCGCCGGCGTTTCCTCCGCAACTCTTCCGCAGCGACCGCGTTCGCCCTGGCCGCTCCCTCGGTGATCCTCCGGGAGAAGGCCTTCGCCGCGAACAGCGATACGCTCAAGATCGGCCTCATCGGATGCGGCGGTCGCGGCACCGGCGCCGCCGGCAACGCGCTCACCGCGGATGACAACTGCGTGCTGACCGCGGTCGCCGACGCCTTCCCCGAGCCGCCGAAGCTCGCCCTCGCGGGTCTCAAGGAGACCTACGGCCCCCGCGTCGCTGTCACCCCCGAATCCACCTTCATCGGACTCAACGCCTTCGAGAAGCTGATCGACTCCGGCATCGACGTCGTCCTGCTCGCCTCACCTCCGGGATTCCGTCCGATGCACCTCCGCTACGCGGTGGAGCGCAACAAGCACATCTTCGCCGAGAAGCCCGTGGCCACCGACGCCGTCGGCCTCCGTCACGTCCTGGAGTCGGTCCGTATGGCCAAGGAGAAGAAGCTCCACTTCGTCTCCGGCTTCTGCTGGCGGTCCGACCTCCCCCGCCGCGCCCTCTATGACCGCATCCTGTCGGGCGGCATCGGCGACGTGAAGGCCATCTACGGCACCTATCTCACCGGCCCCGTGAAGCCCATGCCTGCCGAGAACACGCGCAAGCCCGGGATGACGGACCTCGAGTGGCAGCTGCGCAACTGGATGAACTTCTCGTGGCTCTCGGGCGACGGCATCGTCGAGCAATGCATCCACACCGTCGACAAGATGGCGTGGTGCATGGGCGACAAGCCGCCCCTGAAGTGCACCGCCACCGGCGGCCGCATGATCCCGAACAACGAGGGCAACATCTATGACCACATGACGGTGGTCTACGAGTATGCCACCGGGGTCCGGGGCGTCATCGCCCAGCGCCAGATCGCGGGCTGCTACAACGACAACTCCGACTACATCCTCGGCACCAAGGGCAACGCCCAGAGCGGCTGGGGCGTGCCGGTGATCCGCGGCGAGAAGCCCTGGCGCTACGACGGCGAGAAGAACAAGGACATGTACGTCGTCGAGCACGAGGACCTCTTCGGCAGCATCCGGAATTCCCGGAACTACCGGTTCGACGGCGAATGGCTGGCCTCCAGCACCGCGCTCGGACTCATGGGCCGTCTGGCGGCCTACACCGGTGGCGAAGTCAGCTGGGAGGACTTCATGAAGTCCGATGAGAAGCTCAGCCCCGAGGGGCCGCTCGCGTGGGACATGAAGTGCCCCATCATGCCGCTACCGATGCCCGGCCGCTACAAGCCCGCCTGAGGCCAGCCAGAACGTCGACCGCGACCACCGCGGCCCACAACCCGGATCATGCCCCAGGGCGTGATCCGGGTTTTTCGTTTCGGGAAAACCAGCCCAGGACTCCCGGGCGGGTGACCGGACGCCGGATCGCCATTTCGCGGAACCGCTCCTCGAGTTGGCCGCGGCTCCATGCGCCCCAGACGACCGAATTGAGGGTCCCGACAACGGCCCAGAGGATAAATGCCCTCGCGCTCTCGCCACCACCGCCTCCTACCGCACTCATCGCCATCAACGGGATCCAGACCACCACCGGCAGCACCACGATCCGGATCATGACCGACGAAGCTGCAGTTCGTCCGCCGCCAGAGACCCCCACCCAGAGGCCCAGCCACCCAATGGCCCACAGGTCGAGGACGAGGAACACCATCGACAGGAGGGCAACGGCCAGCGAGTAGCCTGAGTCATCAGGCTCAATGGCCGCCACTCCCAGGAGGAGGATGGTGTCGAGGACCAGGACGGCCACCATCGGACCCAAAAACTGCCTCCGGAGCGCACGCCAACGTCCCTCCAGGATTTCTCGATCCGTCAGCGAGGTCGTGAGCAGGAGCTCCATCGCCCCGGTGGCCCGATCCTCGAGGAACTGTCGAGGGGCCTCGTTGGCCATCCACGACTTGAGCACGAGATGGATCACCAGCGCGGACCAGACCAGGAACGCCAGCATCGCGGCCCGGCTGTCGTCTCGACGGGAAACCTCCCAACCCAATCCCATGAAGGAGACGAGCACCCCGATCACCACCCCCCAGACGAGCCATCCCCGGATCCAGTGCCGGGCCGACAACCACAGCACGGGGTTCACATCGAGGAGTCGTCCCCGGAACCGCTCGGCCATTCCCGGTCGCGAGAACCGCAGCCGCTGCAGCCATGCCGACAGACCCCTCCGGGATGATCGCGTCTCCCGGTCCTGCCAGCTTCGGGGTAGCCACCAGGTGGCGAGCCCCAGCGCGACAACCCCACATCCTCCGGAAAATCCCAGCGACAGGAGGTATCCCGAGGTACGGGCCATGCCCGGCAGGACCGATCGCGAGGCCATGAAGGCGGTGACTGGATTGAGACTGAGCAGCCAGTCGTTCCACCCGTCTGGAACCTCCCCGCCGACCCGCCAATAGTGGAGCAGGAGCAGGACGCCATAGACCATGAATCCACCGCCCCAGACCCCCATCTCGAGCAGGGTGTTCAGACCCACCGCCCGCTGGACCTCCCGGGTGAGAATCGATGCCAGCAATCCGAGCGACAGCGAGGCGAAGGTCACCACCAGGAGCGCGGCCGCCATCCGGACACAGTCCATCATCGAGATCCCACCCATCAGAAGCGAGAGTCCCAGGATCGGCACCAGCGCCAGCTGGCAATAGAGAGCCGCCAAGGCATGGGCCACGAACTTGCCCAGGATGATCTCATGACTCCGGAGATCCGTGAGGAACAGGAGCCCCAGTGTCCCTTCCCGCTTCTCCACGCTCACGCTATCCGTCGTGAACAGGAATCCCGAGAGTCCGGCCAACAGGAGACCCAGGATCGACACCAGATAGTAGATGGGTTCCCCTGAGCCCGTTCCATTCGTGACGAGACCCTGCCTCTGGGTGATTGCCAACCCGAGGCAACCCGCCAGGAGCCCGGACGTCGCGACCACCACCCGGAGCCAGTAGGTCCACGGAAGCCGCGAGGCGACCCTCAGCTCCCGTTCCACGATGGGGGGCACCGTCATCGGCACGACTCCACGGACTTTTAGGTGGTCCGACAAGCCCACAGACCACGGACTCAACCCCGGCCCTCCGACAGGAATCGCCTCCGGTCGAGCTGTCGACAGGCGTACCACCACCCCCAGACGCTGCATCCCACCGCGAGCGCGACGCCCATCGCCATGACAAAGCCGTCGGAGGGCCATCCCGGCAGGGATTTCTGGTACTGGACCAGCCACTCATCGTTCAACCAGTCGCCGACCGCCGTGATGACAAACGGCACATGGTGCGCCACCCAGGCCAGTGCGAATGCGGTGAGAAAGTTGAACCGGGAGAGCGCCAGCCCGACGCCGAACATAAGCGTTGCCACTACCCACAGCCCGAACATCCAGTCGAACGCGGGAACGTACAGCAGGTTGGGCCGTGGCCCTTGCATTCCCCAGTACCAGCGCCAGATGAACCGGATCTGCGGCAGCAGCCAGAGGATGAGGGTCGGCCAGAGGAACCGGCTGGCGAGTCCAAGGATCCGACCCCGGACGATGTTGGCCGAGGTCAGCGGCGTCACGAGCCAGAGTTCGAGGGCTCCCGACTCCCGCTCGATCCGGAAGCTCGCCGTCGCGGCAAAAGCCACCCCGCCCAACAGCATCAGGTGGCCGAGGAAATAGTAGCCCTCGACCGTCCCGCGCTGGGCCTCCAGGGCCAGTCCGGCGACCGACAGCGCCATCCCGAGAAGAACCCAGCCACCGACCCGCGTGCTCCAAGTCCGCGACTGCAGCCACAGGATGGGATTGGATTCGAGAATCCTCGACTGGCGTCGGCGCCACCACGATTCCCCGATTCGGACCTCAGTGAACCATCGGGCGATGCGCACCTGTCGCGCGGAGGGCGGATTCGCCTGCCACGACCGTGCCAGCACCAGGCTGGCAATCCCCACCGCCGCGGCCACGAGGGTCCAGGAGGCCAGCCAGATCCCCAGCGCTGACCGCACCGCCGGCCATCCGGCCGGTCCGAGAAGCGTGTCCATCCAGAGGCCCCGGAACCCGAGGTTCAGGATGAGACCCTGGCGGATCATCAGACTCTCGGCGGCACCCAGCCATGCCTCCCACCCGCTCCTCTCGCCACTCCCCCAGATCACCGGCAGGGGAACGGTCCAGGTCACGTAGAGACCGAGGAACACCACCGCGCCACCCACCGCAAAGCAGAGGGCAAGGATCCGGGACCGCCACCATGACTCAGTCAGGCACGACGCCAGGAGTCCGGCGACAAGGGCGAGACCGAGGGCGGCCAGTTCCAGCAGGAACATGCGGACAGCGTCCCACCAGACCACCCCGCCCAGCACGACCGGGATGACCAGGACGGGGGACGCCGCGAGGAGGAAGATCAGACCGCGGAGGGTCTGCACGAAGGCCTTGCCGATGACGACCTGGTAGGGCCTCAGCGGGGTCAGGAAAAGCAGCCCCAGGGTTCCCTCCCGACGTTCCCGGCTGAGGCAATCCGCGGTGAGCACCGGACCGAGGATCCAGATTCCGACCAGAAGGATCCGGTGCAGTCCCATGAAATAACCACGACCACCGGAACGCCCGGCATTCACATCGGTGACCCACGCCAGGGCCAGCGGGACCATCAGCGCGACCGCTGCCAGAACCCGCAGCCAATAGGAGCCGGGCTGCCGCGCCAACTCCCTCAGTTCCCGCTGGAGCACGGGCCACATCGTGAAACCACCTTGGAGCGGATTCCCGAAGAGCACCAGCGTCTGTCACCAATCCCAACCCCGGACCTGGAATACCCGATCACGAATCCGGAAAGTCGAACTCCACCTTGCCCTTGTCGGACAGCTTCAACCGGGCCTGGAACGGCTTGCCGGCCTTGCTGATGAACTGGGTCAGCACATCGGTCTTCCCGGTGGCAAGGAGCTTCGACGCCTGGGGCCGTTCGACCGGCTGCTGGAGGATCGCGTGGCCGAACTGGAAGGTGCAGCGACGGGTCTCACGCTGGCTGTTCTCGCAGAGATACTGCTCCGGGGTCTCAAACACCCGCCCCTTGCACTTGGGACAGGACCCGATGGAGTCCACGCCGGTGAAGTCGACCTTAACCTGGGGTTCCG
>Ga0194121_10001761_pt1 | contig 35639 bp, 39 predicted proteins | sample TA2MahCa50mmetaG_FD_148609 | JGI IMG/M metagenome (GOLD analysis project Ga0194121, IMG submission 148609) | Freshwater microbial communities from Lake Tanganyika, Tanzania - TA2015020 Mahale Deep Cast 50m | ecosystem: Environmental > Aquatic > Freshwater > Lake | place: Tanzania: Lake...
CGTCGCGCCCCTGGCCGTGGGCCTGGGTCTCTTCCAGATCGGCGAGTTCTCCTTTGTGCTGGCCAGGGTGGGCCTGACCGCCCAGGCTATCACCGCCGAGCAGTTCTCCCTGGTGCTCTGCGCCACGATCGCCACCATGCTCCTCACTCCCATCGTCAGCGGCCTCACCGCCCCGCTCTATGCCCGTTTCCGCCGCTTCTCCCCCCGCGAGCCCTTGCAGACCATCCAGCTACCCAGCGCCGAATGCCGCGACCACGTGGTCATCGCCGGGGGCGGCCGGGTGGGCCGGCATGTGGCCCAGGTGCTCAAGCGACTGGAGCAGGAGTTCGTGGTGATCGAGTTGGACCCCAGGCGGGTGGAGCAGTCCCGTCAGGCGGGGTTCCCGGTGCTCTACGGCGACGCCTCCCAGGAGGTGGTGCTGCGCGCAGCGGGCCTTGAGCGGGCCCGGCTCCTGCTGATCACCGCCCCGGTCATCGCCTCTGCCCGGCTCATCGTCTACCAGGGCCGCCGCCTCAATCCCGGCCTGCGCATCGTCGCCCGGGCCGAGGGCCTGGAGCAGATGCGCTGGCTGCGCGACCACGGGGTGGACGAGGTGGTGCAGCCCGAGTTCGAGGCCGGCCTGGAGATCACCCGCCAGGCCCTCCTCCACCTCGGTATCCCCCCAGCCCAGATCCAGCGCTTCACCGACGCGGTGCGCCAGGAACTCTATGCCCCCCTCTACCAGAACGGCGGGGCGTACCAGACCCTGGCCCAGTTGCAGCAGGCCGCCAGTGGGCTCGCATTGACCTGGCTGGAGATCCCCGCCTCCAGCCCCGGCGTTGGCCACAGCATCGCCGAACTGGCCCTGCGCACCCGCACCGGCGCCTCGGTGGTGGGACTGCTGCGCGGCGGGGTATTGCATCCCAACCCCACCGCGGACCAGCGCCTGGAGGCCGGCGACAGGGTGGGGGTGATGGGTGCTCCCGGGCAACTGGCCGACTTCCAGGCCTTGTTGGAGATACCATAACAGGAGGTCCCATGCTCACCTCTCTCGCCGAAAACCTCTGGGAACTCAACCGCCCCCTCAAAGCCCCCGGCCTGCGCCTCGACCACCGCATGGTGGTGGCCCGCCTCGCCTCCGGGGAGTTGCTGGTCCACTCCCCCGTCGAGTTGGATGAAGATATTGTCAGTGCCCTGGCCGCCCTCGGCCCGGTGAGCCACCTCGTGGCCCCCAGCCTCTTCCACGACCTGTACTGGCCCCCCTGGTTTTCCCGTTATCCCCAGGCCACCTTCTGGGGTGTGCCCGGCCTGCGCCAAGCCCATCCCGAACTGCCTTTCGGCGAACTCCTCCGCCCCGACCAGCCCACCCCCTGGGAGGCGGAACTGCCCAAACTCTTCATCGCCGGCATGCCCAAGCTCAACGAGTACGTCTTCTTCCATCCCCCCAGCCAGAGCCTGATCCTCGCCGACCTGGTCTTCAACCTCAGCCCAGACCAGTCCCTGTTGGGCAAACTGATCCTCAAAGCCAACGCCGCACACGGCAAGGTGGCCTGCTCGCGCATCTTCCGAGCCTTCATCAAGGACCGCAGCGCCTTCAGGCAGTCGGTGGAGGAATTGCTGTCGCGGGATTTTTCGCGGGTGATCGTGGGCCACGGCGGGAACGTGACCCAGGACGGGAAGGAGGCACTGCGGCGGGCTTTTGGGTGGCTATGATCGTAGCGGCAGGGAGAGGCCCCGCCACTACGAGTCACCACCGATAAAACTTGTACCCTTTCCCCCGCTCCAGCCCCTCCACCCACAGCCGGCACCACTCGCCGTGGTCGGTGAGCACCGACTGCGGGTTGGCGCGGCTGCGGCTGATGAAGGAGGGATAGACCTCCCGACCCGAAGGCGTCCCCGTCTGCTGGTAGCGCAGATCCATGCTCCAGCGTATGGAGTCGCTGAGGTTGGGCGTGGAATTGTGCGGGGTCTCCTTGTGCATCAGGAGCACCTCGCCCTTCTGCATCGGCAGGGGCACTGCCGGCGTCTGGGGCAATTCCCCGTCCTCCATCACCGCGCTCTTGGTATGGAGGATCCCCTTGCCCACCACGCGCGGGATCACCTGCATGCAGCCGTTCTCCACCGTGGCCTCGCACATGGGGATCCACACCGTCAGCACCTCGATGGGATCGGCCTCCTCGCGCATCACCGCCGCGTCCTGGTGCCAGCCGGCGATGTGGGTATTGGGGGTCTTGGCGGTCCTGGAGGGCATCTTGGGCCGCAGATGCTGGATGGGATTGCAGGTGATCTCCGGCCCCACCAGCCCCTCCACCAGGTCCATCAGGTGCTCGTTGCGCAGAAAATCGAAGAGAGCCCTGCCCCTGAACTGCATGATGTCCAGTTCGTTGTAGATGGTCCCGTCCTCCTCGCAGATCCGCGTCAGCCGCCGCCCGAAGGGCTCGTGCTCGTGCAACTGGCTGATCTTGCCCTCGGTCTTGAGTTCCCTGGCCCGCTTGTCGATGTACTCCTCGTATTCGCGGATCACCGGGTCCAGGTCGCTGTCCTGCAACCCGCCCCGCACCACCACGTACCCTTCGCGCTCGAAATGCTCCCTGTACTCCTGGCTCAGTTGCATTTTCTCTCTCCTAGTTCCAGCGGTGGCCGCGCATGCCCTTGCCGCGCTCCAGGGCCTCGACCCAGCGGCGCGACCACTCGGCGTGGTCGGCGAGCACACTGTCGGGGTTTGCCCGGCTGCGGGCGACAAAATCGGGATGGAAGGGCCGGCCCGTGGGCGTGCCGGTCTCCTGGTAGCGCAGGTCCATGCTCCAGCGGATATTCTCCGTGGTATTGGCCGTGGAGCGGTGGGGGATCTCCTTGTGCATCAACAATAGATCTCCCTTCTGCATCGGCAGGGTCAGCACCGCGCTCTGGGGCATCTCCTCATCCATGATCACCGTGCCTACCCCCGGCTTGGTGTGGTGCTGCATCAGGCCTTTGCCGTGGGTGCGGGGGATGATCTGGAGGCAGCCGTTCTCCACCGTGGCCTCGGTCAGGGGTATCCAGACGGTCAGGATGAAGTAGGGGTCGGCGTCGGCCCAGGTGACCCCGGCGTCCTGGTGCCAGGGCGCCACATGCGGGTCGCCTCCCTCGGGGGTGAGGCCAGCCGGCAGCTTGGGGCGGATGTGCTGGATGGGGCTGCAAGTGATCTCCGGCCCGACAATGCCTTCGACGATGTCGAGCAGGTTTTCATTGCGCAAAAACTCAAAAGAGGCCCTGCCGCGCAGGTGCATGATGTCCAGTTCCCGGTACATGGCGTTGTGCTCGCGGCAGATGTGGGCCAGCCGGCGCTCAAAGGGCTCGCCCTCATGCAGCGAGGAGATCTTGCCCTCGGACTTCAGCTCCCGCGCTCTTTTGTCGATGTGGGCCTCGTACTCGCGGATCACCGGGTCCAGGTCGCCGTCCTTCAACCCTCCCCGGACCACCAGGTAGCCCTCTGCCTTGAACTGCTCGATCTGCGCCGCCTTCAGCGTCATCGGTCCTCTCCTTTGGTTGCGGAAGGGAAAAATATAACCAGCGCCACGGCGCCGGCCAACTTGCCTTTGGGCCGCCCTCGCCCTAAGTTGGCCCCATGACCCCCTACCTGCTCGTCGATTTCGGCACCACCAGTACCAAGGCCGCCCTGGTGGACCTGGACACCGGCGCCTTCGCCCATCCCCAGCGCTACCCGGCCATCCCCAGCATCCCCGGCCCGAGCGGGCATTTTGAACTCCCTCTCGGAGCCCTGCGCCGCCGCTTTCTCGAGATCTGCGCCGACGGGCAGGCCCAGGCCCCTCTGCACGGCATTCTCCTGTGCAGCGAGATGCACGGCTTCGCCCTGCTCGACGCCCAGGACCAGCCCCTGGGCAACTACATCAGTTGGAAGGACGAGCGCTCCCGCCATCCCCTGGGGGGACAGGATACCTTCTCCCTGGTGGCCGGGCAGTTGGGCCCGGACTTCAAGCAGCTTACCGGCATGCGCCCCCGGCCCGGCTTTCCGCTGATGAACCTGATCCACCAGGGCCGCGCCGCCGCCCTGCCCAACCGGGCCCTCCTGCTCTCCCTGCCCTGCTGGCTTTCCCGCTGCTGCGGCGAGGCGACCGGGCTGATCCACCCCACCATGCTGGCGGGTATGGCGCTGTACGACCTGGGGCGCAGCGAGGTCTCCGCCGAACTCCTTGCCCTCGTGCGCGACCTCACCGGCTGCACCCTGGACCTGGGCCGGCCCGCCCCACCGCAGGCCGTGGCCGGGTACTGGTGCCAGGACGGGGCGCGGGTGCCCATCTACGCGGGGGTGGGCGACCACCAGTGCGCGGTGCTGGGGGCGGCCAATCTCCCCGGGCAGAGCCTCTCCCTCAACCTGGGTACCGGCTCCCAGGCTTCGGTCATCGGGGGCGAAAGCCATAACGAGGAGCTGGAAACCCGGCCCTTTTTCGACGAACTGCCCCTGCAGACCATCACCCACATCCCCGCCGGCCGCGCCCTGGCCGCTCACCTCGGCTTTCTCTCCCAGATCCGGGGGAGCGAGGCGCAGGGGTTCTGGGACCTGCTCGCCGCCCTGGGCGAGGCCGAGTTGGCCGGGGCCACCATGCATTTTGACCTGAGCATGTTCAAGAGCGCCCGGGGGTACCAAGAGGGTGGAGGCATCACAGGCATCGAGGAGGACGCCTACACCCTGGAGAACTACCTCTCCTCCCTGCTGCGCTCCTTCCTCGACCAGTACCTGGAGGTGCGGGACCTCCTCGACCCGCCCCATCAGCTCGCCCAGGCCATCCTAAGCGGCGGCCTGGCCCGCAACCTGCCCCGGCTACACCAGCTCTTCGCCCGCCGCGCCGGCCTGGAGGCCCTGCCGGCCACCCCGCTGGACGAAACCCTGCTGGGCCTGCGCACCCTGGCCCTGGTCGCCGACGGGCGGGCCGCCACGGTCCTCGAAGCGCAAAGGATCTTTGGCCGCGCCTGTTGAGCGGATTTTGACGCCGATACTTTACATCCCAAAGTTTTTGACAATACAGTAGCACGGGCTTTAACTCATCGGCATGACCACCGACCCTCCCTTCACTCCCTCGGCCCCCCAGCGCGCCCTCGATGAATTGCGCCAGATCCGCCGGCTCCTTCACCACCGTGCCAGGCTGGGCCAACGTGGGGATGGGTCTGATCGGCGCCACCGGCGCCTATCTGGCCCACGGCCAAACCGAGCCTACCGCCTGGCTTGGCACCTGGCTGGGGGCCGCGAGCGCAGCCTTTGCCCTGGGACTGCTGGCATCCTCCACAAGGACCGAACTGCCCGCCTGCCCCTGCGCAGCGAACCGGCCCGCCGGTTCTTTCTCGGACTGGGGCCGCCCCTCTTAGTAGGCACCCTGCTCACCGGGGTCTTTTGGAGCCATCACCTGGCCGAACTGCTGCCGGCGGCTTGGCTGCTCCTCTACGGATACGGGGTGGCGACCGGGGGGCAGCGTCGATCAAGGTCGTGCCGCTGATGGGGGTTGCTTTGTGGCGATAGGTGCGGTGGCCTGCCTGGCCCCGCCCGCCTGGGGGGATTTCCTGCTGGGATGCGGCTTTGGAGGGCTACACTTCGGTTTCGGCCTGTACATCGCCTGGAGACACGGTGGCTGAGCGCGCCCGCGCCCGCCGGTCCGCTCCGAGTGGTGCCCCGGCCCTGCAGGCCATCCGCGGCCTGGGCAAAAGTAGCGCCACCAACCGACTGATCCAAGAGCGCCTGCGCCTGGCCATTGTCAGCGCCCTGGCGATCAACGAGAAACTGAGCTTCTCCGAGTTGCGCCAGATCCTCGACACCACCGACGGCAACCTCAGCGTCCACGCCCGCAAGCTCGAAGAAGCCGGGTACGTCGAGTGCAGCAAGTACTTCGCCCACCGCGTGCCCCGCACCGATTACCGGCTCACAGCCAAAGGCAGGCAGGCGCTGATGGAGGCCCTGGTGCGGGCCATGCGTCAATGACACCTTGAGACCCCGGTAATCAACCGCGATCCATTCGAAGCGGCGCGAGGCGACGCCGCTGCCCGGGAACGCCTCTACCGCCAGGCCCTGGCCAAACAGGACGAGGCCGCCTTCAGGGAATGCATCAGCCGCAGCAGCCAGGCCCATCCCGACGAGCCGCTGCTGGCGGGTTGCGCCTACCGCCTGGACTTGCGCCCTCTGCGCGAGGTCTCCGCCCCTGCAAGCCAGGCCAACCACTGGATCGCGGCCCTGGCCGACAGTGCGCTCATGGGCTTCCTGACCTTCCTCGCCGCCGATGGCTGGCCCCCGGTCCCCAGCCCATAGATCACCAGCCCGCTCTTCTGGATCGGCTGGAGCCCCCTGGCCGGGCTGGGCTTGCTCGGCTTCCCGGCCCTGCCCGGGGCAACGCTAGCCGGCCGGACCAGCACGTGACCTACCTGCCGGCCCTCTTCATGGCCCTGCTCGCCGCGTGCCCAGCCCTCCTCTTCTGGGGCCGGGCCGACACTCGCCCAGGTCGCCATCCTGCACCTGCCCTTCGCGGCCTGGGCGGCCTTGGGGGGGCGGGCCTGTCCCTGGGGCCGCCCCGACCCGCCGGCGCAGGGCCACGCCTTACTGGTAAAGTCCATGAAGATCCTGGTGACCGGAGGGCTTTACTTCGGCGCCTGGATGGTTTTCGTCGGCCTGACCTGCGGCATCTTCGCCGCCCTTGGTTTTAAGCCCTCCCCAGAGACCATCCAGGCCGCAGCCGCCTGGGGCATCGGCGCGGTCCCGCTGCTAGCCCTGGCCAGCGCCAGTGATCCGGCCCGCCCGCCCACTTCCCAGCGCTGGGACACCGGCCTGGCCCGCCTGCTGCGCATCCTGACCTGGATCTTCCTGGCCCTGGCGGTGCTGGCGGTGTACGTCTGCTGGTTTGTCCCCGCCTATTTCTGGTGGCCCTTTGAGGAACAGGAGGTGCTGATCGTCTACAACGCGACGGTCATGGCCATCATCGCCTTGATGACCGCCGCCCTGGCCGATCCCGGGGAGCAGCGCTCCCCCACCCAGGATACCGCCCTGCGCTGGCAGTTCCTGGCCCTGGGCTGCCTTAGCTCTCTAATCAATCTCTGCGCCCTGGCCGCCATCGTCAGCCGCACCCTCGACTACGGCCTGACCCCCAACCGCCATGAGGTGCTGAGATGGAACCTGGTCACCTTAGTCAACCTGGGCCTGGCGCTGGTCTGCCAGTGGCGGGCCCGCCGGGGCGACTGGGCAACCGCCCTGCTGGCGGCCCTGTGGGCCCTGTGGGTGCTGATGGGCCTACCCTGGGCCCTCTCAGACCCGGCTTAGGAGGCCATGCTCTCCCGGAGCCTGCGCGAGAGCAGCCGCATCATCGAGAAGGCGATGGAGGAGTAGCGGCGCAGGATGCGCTCCAGGTCGCGGCGCTGCAGCGAGAGCAGGTGGACCTCCGAGACGGCCACCACCGAGGCCGAGCGCGGCTCGTCGTCCAAGAGCGCCATGTCCCCGAAGACCTGCTTCTCCGCCAGGGCGGCGATGGGGGCCTCGGATCCGGCCTTGCGCACCTCCAGCCCGCCGCTGACCACGATGTACATCTTGTCCCCCCGCGTGCCCTCCTCGATCACCACCGCTCCAGGGCGCACGCTCTCCTCCTGCATGGACAGGGCCACATGGTGCAGCTCCTCCAGGGGCAGGGCCGCAAAGAGGGAGGAGCCCTTGAGGAAGGCGATCTTGTCCATAATGGTTAGGGGCTGATCTACGGCGCTCATCGCCGGTCCTCCTTTCGCGACAGATAGCTGTGCCACCAGGGCCCCGGCCTCCGGGGCCAGGATCCTGGCGCGGGGTGATTCCACCAATCGCTGCTGCCCCAGGGCCGAGGCCGTCCATACCGCCGCCATCTGGGTCCAGCGATCCGGGGTGTCCAGCAGGCCGGACAGCAACTCCTCCAGGCCCATCGCCGCTGATTCCCGGGGCCCTTCTTCTTGGGTGGCCTCAATCAGATGCAGGAGCAGCTTGAGCATCCCTGGGTCGCCGATGTTTTCGAGCAACTCCACCGCCTGGTCCCGTCCCTCCGGGTCGCTACCGCCGAGGCGTTCGAGCAGATCACTGACCACCCCGCCATCGCTGAGGGCGCCCAGAAGCCGGATCACCCCGTTCTGCACCAAATGGATCTGCAGGCGCAACTGGTCGATCAGCAACTCCACCGCCGGCAGCCCGGCGCTGGGAGCCAGCAGGCGGATGGCCCCCAGGTGGCGGTTGGCCTCCAGCAACCGGGAACGGCACGAATCCATCAGCGCCGGCCCTAGTGCCGGGTCGTCCATGCGGATCAGGGCGGCCAGCAGCCCTTCCCAGGCTTTGAGGGGGAGTTCGGGTAGGGCCTCCAATAGGGCTCGGCGCGGGGCGGCCCCACTGATCGCCTCCAGCGCCTCCACCGCCGCTTCCACCACGTCGGGGTCGGGGTCCTCCAGCGCGGCCAGGTATTCCCCGGCTTCGCCGCCCCGCTGGGCCAGGCTGCGCAGGGCGGCCTCGCGCACCCCCGGATGGGCGTGCTGGAGCAGGGCCCGCACCTGGGGGAAACTGCCCTCGGGCATCACCTGGGCCACGCGGATGCCGGCGCTGATCTGGCTCACCTCCTCGCCGGCCAAGAAGGATTCGACCAGGGCCCGCCGCCGCGACACGGTGCCCTCGTCCCCCAGGCCCTCCAGCACCGCGCACAACTCGGCCTGCAGCGCCACGTTGCCGGCCTCCCGCTCCAGGCGGGGAGCCACCGCCGCGATCAACTCCTGCCGCCGCCCCCCCGCTCCCCCCACCCGCAGGGCTAGGGCCCGGGCGGCGCTCTGCCGCACCTCGGGGTCCTCGTCGTCCAGGCGGGGCAGGATGTGATCCAGGCCCTCGGCCGCCGCCCCGCCGGGCCCCAGGGCTTCTAATGCGGCGCTGCGGATACGCGGATTGGGGTGGTCGATCAGGGGCAGGCAGGCCGCCGCCGCCGCCGGCCCGGGGTTTTTCTGGAGGATCTCGATGCCCAACTGCCGGACCTGGTCGTCGCGGTGCTGCAACAGGCTGTTAGCGAAATCCCCCGAGCTGGCGATTAGCTTACGCATCGATTCCAGGGCCGCCGCATCGTCCACGGTAACATCCTGCTCGCGCAACGCCCGGATCAACACCTCGGTGTACCTCTGGCTGAGGTACCAGCCCCCCCCCACCATCGCCGCGCTCAGCCCGGCGAGGGCTAGGAACATCCCCTCCAGGGTGATTATGCCCCCGGCATGGAGGCCGGTCAGGCCGGCCCCCGCCAGGCCCCCCACCAGCATGAATCCACCCTCCATAATCATACGCGCCCCGTCGCTGTGGCGCTGGGGCACCAGCTTGATCAGCACCTGGTAGGTGGGCGCCACCACGCTGTCCAAGAGCAGGAAGTTGACCAGATTGAGGGCAAAGACCGCCCACAACTGGTCCAACATCCCCCCCCCACCAAAAGCTGCCCCCAACGCCAGGACCACCGCCAAATACACCCCACAGACCCAGGTGTAGACGCTGCCGGCTCCTGCCCAGCGCAGCACCCGCCGCAGCAGGAAGGTGGTGACAACCAGGGTGCCGATCCCGGTGGCCCCGTAGAAGAGCCCGAAGAACCCGGTGGTCTGGGCCTCGCTGGGGAAACAAGCCGCGGCGGCGACGTTGAAGGCGTAGTGGATGGCGGTGTACAGGGCCAGGACGGCGATGGAGAGAACGAAGAGGGCCTGCAGGTACCGGGAGCGGCCGCAGAAACGCAGGTTTTCGGCGAAGCTGGCCCTTTCCTCCTCCCCGCCGTGGTGGGAGACCACGAAATAGCGCCGGACCAGGGGCCAGGACAGGGCGAGGATCAGCCCCAGGGCCAGGGCCGCCAGGCCGTAAAGCTGCCAGGATTCGAGCCGGGGCCCCAGGACGCGGACCAGGAAACCGCCGCTGATGTCGCCGATGGTGGCGCTGGCAGCGAAGAGAGGAAAGAAAACCTTGGCCCGGGAGCTGTAGCAAATCCCCCCGGCCATCACCCAGACCTGGAAGCCGGTCAAGCTGCGCACCAATTCGGAGGAGATGAAAAGCCAGGGGTAGAAACCCGCCCCCAGCGGGCTGGACCCGGCCGCGGCCTCGCGCCAGAGCATCCAGACATTGAAAAGCAGCGCTGCCCCCAAACCGCCCAGCATGCCAAAGAGCAGGCGCTGGCGCGAAAACCGCGCACTCAACGCCGAAAGCACCACCATGTTCAGGGAGAAGAGCAGGGCCACGGCCGTGTACATCAGGGGCAGTTGATCCACCCCGGCCCGGCTGTTGAAGACCGCCGCGGCCACGCTCTTGACGATGCCGTCGGCGAGGTTGGCCAGCAGGAAGATGGCCCCCGCGTGCAGCAGGCGCGGCACCTCGTGGCGCCGCAGGTTGAAGAGCTTGAGCAACCGGGTCATCGGCGCGGCGCTGGCAGGGTCATTCCCTACCCAGCCGCCGGTCCTCCTCGGCCAGCCACTGTGCGTAGTCGCGGCTGCCCGCCGCCGCCGGCCCCAACCCTGCCTCCTCCCGCCAACGCACAAGCGGATGCCGGCGGTCCACCTGGGGCAGTTCCACCCGCCCCCCGCTGACCACCGACGCGAAGATCCCCATCATGATCTCCAGCACGTGGCGGGCGGCCCAGCCCCCGCAGAGGTGCTCGCGGCCCTCGTCCAGGGCCCGGACGAACTCGTCGGCAAAGGCGTAGTCCGAGGCGTCCGCCTGGCTGGGCACGAAGCCCGGCAGCCCGGGGGTCTCCAGGGGTTCCCAGGCCGGCCCCCCGGGCACAAAATGGGGCACCGGCAGCCACCACAGTCCCCCCGTCTTCCAGCACAGCCGCCCCTCGGTGCCGTAGACCTCCATCATGTACCCGGCCGAATCGACCTTGGGGAAGCGGTGCTGCAGCAAGACCCCGCTGACGTTGTCGCCAAACTCCAGCACCGCGGTCAGGCGCTCGCCAACCACCACCCCCATGCCCCCAGGGGCCACTTGCACGTCCTCGGGGGTGGGGCGCCGGCCGGCCACCAACCCCAGCACCGCCACCGAGCGACAGGCCCCGGCCACCCCACAGATATTGGTCAGCATGTGGGTGCCGATGTTCATCAGGCCGTACCCGGCGTAGTAGCCCTTGCCGCTGCCCTGCACGTGGCGCAGCTGCCCAATCCGACCGTCGGCCAGAGCCTGTTCGAGAGCCCGCATCGGCGGCCCTACCCGCCCCTGGTGGTGGGCGGCCAGGCGCACCCCCCTGGCCTGGGCCAGGGCCACCATCGCATCGGCCTCCTCCAGGTTCGTACACATGGGCTTCTCGACCTCCACGTGGAAGCCCCGCTCCAGCACCCGCATGACCAGGCGGTAGTGGAACTCGGTGCCGGTGGGGATGGCCACCAAGTCCGGCCGCTCCTGGTCCAGCATCTGGTCCAGGTCAATGTAGCGGGCGGCCACGCCCAATTCCCCGCCCAGCGCCTCCAGCCGCGCCGGTTCCAAGTCGCACAGGGCCACCACCTCTGTGCGGGGGTGCAGGTGGTAGGCCCGCGCCGCGGCCCGGCCCCGGCTGCGACAGCCCAGGATGGCTACGCGATAGGTTTTCAAGAAGCATCTCCTTTGCTTTTTTCGCCCTGCCGCCACAGCTCGATCATCGTGGGGCCGTCGGCGATGTATTCCTCGGTCTTCACCTCAGTCATGGTCCGCAGTTGCTCGGTCACCGCGGCGATGCGCTTCACCTGCGCCTCGATGGTCCGGAGCTTGGCCACCACCCGCTCGTCGAACTCCAGGTGCAGCAGGCGCAGGGACTGGGCGCTGTTGGCGATGATGTTGAGCGGATTGTTGATCTGGTGGTTGACGGCCACCACCATTTGCCCCACCACCGCCAGCTTCTCCATCCGCAACAGCTCTTGCTCCAGCCGATCCTGCGCCGTCAAGTCCTCGCAGACCAGGATGGCCCCCGCCGCCTGGCCGCGGTGATCGCGCAGGACCGTGGCCGCCGAGCCCAGGACCAGAGGTCCTCCTGCTGTCTCCAGGCGCTGGACCAGATGGGCCTGGTCCTGTTTCCGGCGGATCACCGGTAGGCATAGCTCCTGCCACTGGGCTCCGGGCCCTTGGGGCAGCAGGGCCTCCAGGGTCGCGCCGATGGCCTCGTCCAGACCCCGGCGGGCCCCCAGCCTTTCGACGTAGCCCAGTTGTCGCTGGTTGATGAAGGTGATCCGCAGCCCGCCGTTGAGCACCGCCACCCCCAGCGGGATGCTGGCAAGGATGTGTTCGAGGTAGTAGCGGGCGTTTAGCTGTATCTCCTCGGAGATGCGCTGGTGGGTCACGTCGCCGAAGAGAACCAGAAAGGCGTCGGCGGCCGGGGCGGCCCACACCCGCACCTCGTAGCGCCGCTCGCCCCGCTGCCAGGCAAAAGTCTCCTCGGCCTCCGGCCCGGCCAACCGCGCCGTGGCCAGGGCCAGTTCGTCCCCCAGCCCGGCATCGGCGCCTATGGCCGCCCCCACCCGGTCGGCCAGCTCGGCCGGGGTGCCCCGTCGAATCTCGAAGAGGGCAGCGGCCCGGAGGTTGCAGGAAAGCACCCGCAGCGCCCCGTCCACCATCAACAGGGGCAGTGGCAACTGGTGCAGCAGATCCTGGGCCGCCCTTTCCATCATCCCTCCTACATGCGGGGGATGTCGTCCAGTTCCGCGTCCAGCCGCTCCATGATCCTCCGGATGTCCTCCAAGCCCAGGTCCAGAAGCTTCAGGGCCGCCGGCTGCAGTTGGGGGACCTTGCGGTCCCCGCCGTTGCCCAGGGCCTCGGCCCGGCACAGGACGTCGGCCAGGTGGACCACCGCCGTCCATTCGGCGTGGCTGCGGTGCGGGCGGAAATCGTGGTGGTCACTGACCGGGGCCACCAGCTTGGCCGGCAGGGTCCACTTCTCCAAAAGCCAGCCTCCCACCAGGCCGTGGTGGGCCCCCAGCACCTCGTTCTCCGCCTCGTAGAAGAGCAGGTCCCCCGTCTCGACTAGGGAGCGCACCTGGTAGAATTGCTGGGCGAAGCCCTGGTAGAGCACCACCTTGCCCAGGTCGTGCAGCAGACCCGAGACACTCAGCTCCTCCACCTCGCCCATCCGGCGGTGCTCGGCGATGAAGGCGCAGGTGCGGGCGCAGGCCAGGGAGTGTTCCCAAAGGCCGGGCAGGGCCTCTTCCATGTCCTCCAGGGCCGAGCAGCCCAGCACCAGCCCCTTGACCGCGTCGAAGCCCAGCATGGTGACCGCGTGGGTGATGGTGGAAATGGGCCGCGAGAAGCCGTAGAACCCCGAGTTGACCAGCTTGAGCACCTTGGCGGTGAGCACCTGGTCCTTGGCGATCTCGTCGCCTAATTGCCGGCTGGAGGTCTGTGGTCTGTCCACCATGCCGATCACCCGGGCGATGACCACCGGCAGGGTGGGCAGGCTGTGGGCCCGTTCCAGGTGCTGGCGCACCCACTGCTTGCGCTCTTCCAGTTCGTCCACGCGGCCTCAGCGCCGGCCCAGGTGCCGGCGGGCGATTTCCTCGATCTGCCGCATCAGCGGCTGGTCCTGCCAGTCAGCGAAGCGGCGCTGCAGATCGGCCAGCAGTTGGGCGCTGCTCTTCTCCGAGGTCCAATTCCCCTGCCCCTCGACCTGCACCTCAAAGACCCCCCAGCCCTGCAGGCGCGAGAGCACCGCCGGCGAGAGCTTGGCCCCCTTGGGCAGCAGGATCCGGCCCTGCCGGTTGATCACCGGGGCGGCCAGCACCTCGCCGACCTTGGCTTCCTGTACACGGATGCGCCGCATGAAGTCTCCCTCAGACGATGTCCATCAGTTCGGCTTTGTCTGCGTACTCTTTCAGGCGCACCCGCACCCAGGACAGCGGCGCCTGGCACAGGGCGTTGAAGCCCCCCCAAGTCCAGGTGAGGGGCCAGTCCCCCAGGGCGGTGAGCCGGCGCAGCAGGGAAAGGCGCTCCTGCCCGCCCAGGTCCAGCGCCAGGTGCAACTGCCGCAGCGCCCGCTCGTAGAAGGAGGTGATCAGATTGTAGACGTGCCCTTCGAATTTCTCGGGCTGGGTCACCCTCACCCGCGGGCAGAGCATGCTCCCCTCGCGCCGGGCAAACCCCTTGAGCCAAGTCTCAGGCATCACCTCGCGGTACTGCTCCAGGGCCCCGGCGATGCTCTGAGGGTCCATCACCGCGTAGGTGCGGCAGATCAGCGGTCGCACCGGGTAGATGGTGCAGGCGTGGTTATCGCTTAGGAAGGGGCAGCGGCGGGGGCGCTCCTCGGTGAAGGCCAGCAGCTCCTGCTGCCGCTGGAGGGGAAAATGCGCCCGCACGTACGCGGCGATGTGCAGGTACTCGGCGCTGTAGAGGGGGAACATGGTGGCATAGCCCTCGCTGAACTCTGTCTCGGTCAGGGCGCAACACTCCCCAGAGGTGGCGCAGCAGGTGGCGGGCACCTGATCGTAGAGGAGTTGCAACTGGCTGGAGAGTTGGGCGGCGGGAGTGGAGTGGGCTTCCATGTCCAAAAGATGCACATCGCCCCTGCCCGGCGCAACCGCCGCGCTTGACAGGGCGAAATTAAGCCTTTTATACTTCGGAAAAAGGCCCGCCATGCCCGAGAAACGCAAATTTCTGGGGGTGAACTTCGAGTGCTGCCGGGTCTACGCCCGCATCTACCTCAACCCCGCGGGCACCGCGTACAAGGGCATGTGCCCCCGATGCGGCCGGCGCCTGGAGATCAAGGTGGGCCCCGGCGGCACGGACAGCCGCTTCTTCAGCGCCCGCTAGCCACCGCCCCCATTAGCCGCACCGCCGCCGCCCTGACCAGCCCCTCGGCTTCGGGTCCGATCATCTGCACGCTCGGGTAGACCTTGTACGCCTCGTCCACCTCGTACCCCCCGCACGGGTACTCGTCGGCGGTGGGCACGTAGCCGATGCAGCCGTTGGCGTAGCCGCAAAGGATGGCCGGCTGCAGGGGGGAGGCCGGCTCCAGGTCGAGCTGGTAACGGACGAAGATCTCCCCCTCCATGCCCAGGAGCAACGCCCCGCCCAGCCTTAGGGCCTGGATCTCAAAAGGCTGGACCTGCCCCCTGACCCCGCGCCGGGCAAGCTCCAGCGTGGCCTCGGCCCATTCGAGGCGGGCCCTGGGCGCCCGCTGCGCCCACACGTCGCCCGTGCCCTTGGTGAGGCGGCGAAGTTCGGCCTTCAGTTGCAGCGCCAGCCTTTCCAGTTCTGCCTGCATCCGCCCAGGCGGGTCCATCAGGGGCAGGGGCATCCGCTCGCTGGCCCAGGCCAGCCCCTCTCCCTCCACCGCCGCCGCCGTCTTTAAGCCACCCAGCACCGCCCCGGCCAGTTCCGCCCCGGCCTGGTCCACCTTGTCGAAGCCGCCGTGGGCCAGGCGCGGGTTGATGTCGGCGCAGGCCCCGTTGACAAAGAGGGCCGGCCGGCCGGTGCGCGCCTCAATGATCCGGGCGGCGGCCCCGGGGAACTCGGCGCTGAGCTGGTGATTCCCGTTGCCCAGGATCACCGGGTGGCAGGCGTGGCTGAAGAGGGTGGCCGCCTCACCGATCTTCAGAACATGGGCGTATTCGGCCACGGGGCCCCCCGGATTCTGGCCGATGACCATGTGCCCCTCGCGCAACTGCCGCCGGTTGATGCCCAAGCAGGCGGGCACCCTGGCATAGGCCAGGGAAGCTGGTGTCAACTGCGCCGTGGCCCGCTCCCCGGCCTCCACCACCGCCTCCTCCACCCGGTCCAGGTAGGAAAAGTCCTGCTCCCCCATGCCACGAAAAGACATGCTCAGCGGCCCGGCGTGGGTATGGGAGCAGCAGACCATTGCCGCCCCGGCCGGGATCCCGGCCCCGGCCTCCAACCTTCGCCGGATCTGGGCCACCCGCTGGGCGTCCAGCCCCACCAAGTCCAGGGAGACCAGGGCCACCCGCGCCGGCCCCCAGGCGCAGACCAGCACCTTGGCCAGCAACGGATCGCACACCCCCACCGCCCCTGATGTGCGACCCCAGTATCCGCCCATGTGGATGCCCGCGGGCGGGGTGATGTCGGCGCTGGCGCAGCCGACCATTAGCATCGCTCGTGCCATAGGATTCGGTTCAGTAAAGGGAGGGATCAGGAAGGCTCGGTCTTTTGGGCGCCCCCGGAGGGCCGGGGTTTGCGGGGCAGGGGCTGCTGCTGGAGCTGGCGGGCCTCCTCCTCCAACTGTGAGACTTCCTGGCGCAGCGGCGAGAGCCGGCCCCGCTCCTCCTCCAGTTCGCGCTGAGCCCCCTCGATCTCGCGTTGTAGCTTGCCCTTGGCCTGGTCCAGGCGCTGGATCTTAGGCTCCAGCTCCTGCCGGCGCTTGAAGTAATCCGAGAGCATGTGCAGAATGAACAAGAGACAGCCCAGGGCCAGCAGGGCCACTACCCATTCCATGACCGGCTCCTTTTCATGGCCGCGTCTCCACCTCGCCGTGTTCTCCGTAATCCTCGTCGCGGTCGGCCGGCGAATCGTAGATCCAGCCGCAGACGATACACAGCGGGTGGTCCCCTTCCCGGGCCGCCCCGCACTGCGGGCAGCCCTTGGCGCGGGGCCGCAGGTATTTTAGGGCCACCACTACCAGCAGAAAGATGGTGAAGAGCAGGGGCCAGAGCATCGCGGGCCGGATCAGTCGGTGGAGCTTTGGAAACTTAGGACCACGGTGGAATGGCGCAGGCTCTGGGCCAGCACCTTGGTTAGGTTGCGCAGCACCATCACCTGGGTGTCCTCGAACTCCATGAAGAAGCTTTCGAGCGCCTCCAGGGAGACCCGCAGCACCATCGCCTCGCTGGCGGCCCGCACCATGGCCGAGCGGGGGCCGTGGTTCACCAGCGACACCTCGTCGAAGAAGGCCCCCGGCTGTTACAGGGTGGCCAGGCGATGATCCCCCCCTTCACCCCCACGGCGCTGACCTCCAGTTTACCCTCGCAGAGCAGGAAGTGGGAATCCCCGGCGCTGCCCTGAGCGACAATGCCCTCCCCCAGTTTAAAGCGCAGTTGGTGGGCCAGGCTCACCAGGCGGCGGGCCTCACGCTCTTCCAGGCCCGAGAACAGGGGCGCCTCTCTGAGCAGGACGGCAAACTGCTCCATCTCAGCGCCCCTGCGCCACCAGCAACTGCCGACTCAGCTCGACGATCCGGTTATCCGCCTGCCGCAGGCGCAGGGACAGGCTGCGGGCGATGTTGAGGATCAGGTTCACCTGGAGGCGCGGAAGACGGGCAAAGACCGCAGCCAGCTTGCTCTTGGGCAGGGCCAGCAGCCGCAGGGGGCTCTCGGCGCACACGTCGGCCGAACGCGGCAACATGTCGATCAGGGACATCTCCCCGAAAAAATCCCCCGCCTCCCCCATGCTGGCAATCACCACCGGACCCGCCGCGCTGCCCTTTTCGACCCGCACTTTTCCCTCCTCGATCAGGAAAAGGCAATCGCTGGGTGTGCCTTCGGCGACAATGCGGCTGCCCACCTCGTAGCACCGCACCTCCGCGGCCCCCAGCAGTTCCCCCAATTCCTGTTCGGTAATCCCCTTACACAAACCCGAGGCGCGCAATGTTTCCATGCCCTTGCTCATGCTGCACCTATCTTGATAAGAGAAAAGGAGATACGAACCTAACGCCCAATATACGAACCAGGGGGGAAGCGTCAAGAGGTTTTTAGGCGGCGCCGGAGGGCCGCTGCGAGTGGCACCCCGCAGACCAGACTGGCCCCTCCCTGAACGATATTGCCCCACAGGCTAAGCAGGGCCGGGCCAGGGCCGTAGAGGACAAACTCCACCGCCAAATACCCCATTACCATCCAGGCCATGCCCGCGGCGGAGATGACCCCCAGCAACAGCCACCGCCCCTGGGCCCAGGGCCGGTGGCCCAGCCAGCCGATCAGCGCCCCCTCCAACCCTTTAATCACCAGGGTGAAGGGCGCCCAGTGGCTATACCCTCCCAGCAGGTCGGCCAGGGCCGAACCCACCCCGCCGGCCAGGACCCCGGCCCGGACGCCCCCCAGGAGCGCCCCGGCGATGATCAGGGCGTCTCCCAGGTTGATGTAACCTTCGGTGGCGGGCATGGGCACCCGCAGGGCCAGGGTGGCAGCGGCCACCAGGGCGGTCAGCAGGGCGAGGCGGGCGAGGGGGCCGACGGCCATCTCAGGTTTCCGGGCCGGCGCGCCGGCGCAGCTTCCTTAACTGGCGGCGGCGGCCCCAGCGGCTTTGCGGAAGCCCCCGGCGCCGGCCCAGGGGAGCACGCAGATCCCCGGCGCTTTCCAGATCCGCCAGCACCTCGTTAAGCCGGTCCGGGTAGTTGGTGATCAGGCCCTGCACCCCCATCAGGACCAGGTCGCGCATGACGATCTCGTCGTCCACCGTCCAGGTCCACACCCCTATGCTGCGCTGGCGCATCTCCTCTAAAAGGGCCGGAGTCAGGGCCGAATGCCAGATGCCCACAGCGTTGGCCCCCGCCTCCAGCACCTCGCGGGCGAGGCGACGGACCCGGATGCGGGCCGGGGTGGTGGGCAGGGTGCTGACCAGCAGGGCGGCGGGCAGGGCTGGGGCCAGCAGCTTGACCCGGCGCACCGTCTGGGGGACAAAGGACTGGACTACCACCTGGTCCTCCATCCCTAGGTCCTCGATCACCTGCACCACCCGCTCGGCGATGTGCCTGGCTTTGATCTCCACCAGGGTCAGCACCCGCCGCCGGGCCAGCTCCAGCACCTCCTCCAGTAGGGGCACCCGCTCGCCGTGAAACCGGGGCGCAAACCACGAGCCGGCATCCCCGCGCCGGATCTCAGCGACGCTTTTTTCCGCCACCTCCCCACTCAGGTCCGTGGTGCGGTCCAGGGTGGCGTCGTGGATGACAACTAGCCGCCCATCCCCGGTCTGCTGCACGTCCAGCTCGATGAGGTCCACCCCCAGCTCGATGGCCAGGGCAAAGGCAGCCAGGGTGTTCTCTGGGGCCAGCCCCTCCCCCGAGGCCCCGCGATGGGCGATACGGATTGGGTGGATCATTCAGGCCCCGAACTTCTCCAGCCGGCGGGCGTGGGCCAGGGCCAGGGCCATCACCCGCGTGGAGGGCATCAGGCCCAGGCTGCCGGAGCGGCAGTGGCGCTCCGCGAAGCCCGGCAGCCCGTCGGGCATGGCCCAGGGGCTCTTGAGCACCAGGGGAACCGGGTGCCAGCTATGACTGCGCATGATCGAGGGGGTGGAGTGGTCCCCGGTGAGGATGAAGACCTCGGGCTTGAGTTCCAGCATTTGCGGCACGTAGTGGTCCACCTCTTCAAGCACCTTCACCTTGAGCTCGAAGTTCCCATCCTCTCCGGCGCTGTCGGTCTTCTTGACGTGCAGGTAGGCAAAATCGCAGCCGTCCCAATGCGAGCGCAGCACCTCCAACTCCTGATCCAGGTGCCAATCGGTCTCCACCGTCTCCATGCCCACCGCCGAGGCCACTCCCCGGTACATGGGGTACCCGGCCACGGCCAGGGAACGCAGCCCGTACACCTCGCCCATCTGGGGCAGCACCGGGTACCGCCCAAAGCCGCGGATCAGCACCATGTTGGCCGGCTGCTCCCCGGCCAATAGCTGTCGGGCCTGGTCGAGGAAGGTGTTGGCGACCTCCACCATTCGCGCCGAGGCCTTGCCCCGCGCCTCCAGGACGTGGGGAGGCACCCCGGTCACCTGCGGGTCCGAGTCCCCCACCTCGTCCTCCAACCCCGCTCCTCTGAACACCACCGCGGCCCTGTACTCCATCTCCGCGGCGACAGCCACCTCGACCCCGGGAATACGGATGGCCCCCAGTTTGGCGCACAACTCCCGACACTTCTCGGTGGGGATGCGGCCGGCGCGGCGGTCGGTCACCCGGCCCTGGGCGTCCACGGTGCAAAAGTTCAGCCGCGCCGCCACGTCCCCGGCGCGGAAGTCCAGGCCCAGGCCCATGGCCGACAGGGCTCCGCGCCCGATCTGGTGCACCCACGGATCGTAGCCGAAGAGGGCCAGATGGGCCGGGCCGCTGCCGGGGGTGAACCCCGGCCCCAGGGGCGAGATCAGGCCGCAACTGCCCGAGGCGGCCAGGGCGTCGAGATGGGGCAGGCGGGCCGCGTCCAGTTCGGACTTGCCCGTGCGCGGATCGGGCAACCCGCCCAGTCCATCGACCACCACCAGCAGAATCTTGGTATCACGGCCCTCGGCCAGGAGACCGCGGGTGAACTCGGAGCTTGTCATGATTGGCTCTTTTCAGATGGGGGAAAGAGACAGGTCCTTGAGCACCAGTTGCACCCCACCCCGGCCGGCGTAGGTATCCTCCTCCAGCTCGAAGGCCGCCGCCAGGGGCTGTCCCACCCACAACTGGCCGGCCACTTCGCCCTGGCCCCACCACACCGCGGTGCAGGTCTGGCCTTCTACCTCGAGCCCCAGCTTGAGATGGGCGCCCTCCTTGCCGATGCGGTCGCAGCGCCGGAGCCGGCAGTCGCGCAGGGCGAAGACCGGGGCCTGGTTGCCGTTGCCAAAGGGCTGGAGCCGGCCCAGGGCCTCGACGGTGTGTATTCCCAGATCCCGGGCCTGGATGAGCAGGTCTACTTGGAGCCGGGCCTGCAAATCTTCGGGCGAGAGGGCGGCCCGGGCGTGGTCGATGAGGGCGGCGCGGAAGGTTTCATAAGCCTGCGGCGCCAGCGAGAACCCGGCGGCCCCGGCGTGCCCGCCGTAGGTGGTGAGGTGGGCGGCGCAGGCGCTCACCGCCGCGCCGATGTCGTAGCCGGGGATACTGCGCGCTGAGCCCACGTACACCTTTTGCTCGGGGTTCGCGGTGCAAACCACTGCGGGACGGGCAAAGCGCTCGACCAGCTTGCCGGCGATCAGCCCCACCACGCCCAGGTCCCACTTCTCGCCCAGGACCACGACGATGGGGTCGGTCTTCAGGTCCTCGGGGGACACCAGATCCTCGGCCTCGCGCAGGGCCACCCGCTGCAACTGCTGCCGCCGGCTGTTGAGGGTGTTGAGCTTTTCAGCCAGCTCCACCGCCTCGGCATTGTTCTCAGACCGCAGCAGGCGCAGGGCCAACTCCGGGGTATCCAGGCGTCCGGCCACGTTGAGGCGCGGGGCCAGTTGAAAGCCCACCACCGCGGTGGTCAGGGACTTGTCGGCGCAGCCGGCGGCTACCTTGAGCTGGCGCAGACCGGGACGGCTGGTCTGGGCCAGGGCTTTGAGGCCGCGATGGATGAGCACCCGGTTCTCCCCCAGCACCGGCATCACGTCGGCCACCGTGCCCAGGGCCACCAGGTCCAGCAGTCCGTTCAGGTAGCGCCGACGCTCCTCGCCGCTCATGAAAGCCTGGCTGAGGGCTTGTACCAGCTTGAAGGTGACGCCCACCCCGGCCAGACCCTTATAGGGGTAGGTGCAGTCGCGGCGGTTGGGATTGATCACGCTGTGGGCCGGGGGCAGTTGCTCCTGGGGCTGGTGGTGATCGACGACCACCACGTCGAGGCCCAGGCTGCAGGCCCTTTCGAGGGCCTCAAAGGCCGAAACCCCGTTATCGACAGTGGCGATCACCCTGGCGCCGCCCTCAGCGGCCACGTCCACGGAAGGGGCCCGGATTCCGTACCCGTCGCGGTGGCGGTCGGGCAGCAGATGGCCGCAGTTGGCCCCGGTCTGCACGAGGAAGTCGAGCAGCAGGGCAGTGCTGGTCACCCCATCGGCGTCGTAATCGCCAAAGACCAGGATCCGCTCCCTCTGGCGGATGGCCCTTTCGAGCCGGGCCGCCCCCCGTTCCATGTCGGCCATCAACTCGGGGGGATGCAGGTGTTCCGGGTTAATGGCCAGGTCCTCCCAGCTAAGGCTGCGGCTGGACAAGAGGGCCTCCAGCAGCGACTCGTAGGGCTGGGCATGGCGGATTTCCCACACTGGATAGCGGCGCATGGGCGGGTGCTCTGCGGTTTGCCGAGGGGCGAGGGGGAGGGGATGAAGCTCAAGTATAGGCCCCCCCCGTAGGCCCGTCAAGACGTCCCTGCCCTTGCCCCTTTAGCCCCGTCCCCCCTACATTGTACGGGCCATCCGCCACCGCCGGCCTATGAAATTCCGCGACCCTGCCCGCGACCTCGCCCTGCGCCTGCTCTGCCGTTTCGAGGCCACCGGCGCACCCCTCGACCAGTGCCTACACGGCCTCGAAGGGCTGCTGCCTGACCCGCGCGACCGCCGCTTTGCCCGCCACCTAGTGCTGGGGGTGACCCGCTGGCGGGCCCAGATCGACTGGGTCCTAAGCGCTTTCACCCGCCGGCCCCTCGAAAGCTGCGCCCCCGCGGCCCGCCAGCTCCTGCGCCTGGGGGCCTTTCAGTTGTTGCACCTCGACAAAGTGCCCGTCCGGGCCGCGGTCCACACCTCGGTGGAACTGGCTAAGCGCCACGCCCCTCCGGGGGTGCCCGAGCTGGTCAACGCCGTGCTGCGCCAGGTGGCCGCCAGCGCCGCTGCCCTGCCCCTGCCCGACCGCCGCGCCGACCTGGCCGGCCACCTGGCCGTCTGCCACTCCCACCCCCGCTGGCTGGTGGAGCGCTGGCTGGACCGCTGGGGCCTGCCCGCCACCGAAGCCCTGCTGCGGGCCGACAACCAGCAACCCCCCCTGTACGTGCGCCTCGCCCGACCCGGGGCCGAGCCGCCGCCCGCCTCGGCGCCGGCCGGCCCCCTGCCCGGCTTCTGCGCCCTCGAAGACAGCGAGTCCTTTTTTCAGTCCCCCGCCTTCCGCTGCGGCGAGTACCAAGTCCAGGATATCAACGCCGGCCTGCCCGTGGCCCTGCTCCAACCCCGGCCCGGCGAGCGGGTGCTGGACGCCTGTAGCGCCCCAGGGGGCAAGGCCACCCAACTGGCGGCCCAGATGCAGGACCAGGGCCTGGTGGTGGCCGCCGACCGTTCGGCCCGGCGTCTGCGGCGCCTGCGCGAGAACCGGGACCGCCTGGACCTGCGCAGCCTGCGGCTGCTGGTCGAGGATGCCCGCATCGGCCAGAGCGGTCCCTTCGACCGGGTGCTGCTCGATGCCCCCTGCAGCGCCACCGGCACCCTGGCCCGCCACCCGGACGTGCGCTGGCGCAAGGAGCCGGGCCAACTGGCCGCCCTCAGCGCCGCCCAGCACGCCATGCTCTGCCGCGCCTTTGCCCGCCTGCGCCCCGGCGGGGTGCTGGTCTATAGCACCTGTAGCCTCGAAGCCGAGGAGAATGCCGGGGTGGTGGCGCGTTTTCTGCGGATAACCCCCGCCGCCCGCCTGGAGCCGGCGGCGCGTATCTTCCCCGGCCGGCCCTGGGCGGCCACCTACGTGCAAACCCTGCCGGGCCGCGAACCGGGCGACGGCTGCTTCGCCGCCCGCATACGCCGGGAGGGGCCGTGAGCCGCCCCCTGCGCAGCGCCGCCATTCTCGCCGGGGTGACCCTGGCGATCCTGGGGGTATATCTGGCGGTCTTCGACCAGTTGCTCATGCCCTACGTGGTGGACGTGGGCAAGGTCCACGTGCCCAAACTGGAGGGCCTCACGGTCGAGCAGGCCAGGCGGCAGTTGCGGCAGCGCGAGTTGCGTTTGGGCATCCGCGACAGCGTCCACCACGCCACCATCGCCGCCGGTCTGATCGTCGATCAGACCCCCGCCGAGCGCCATTTGGTCAAGAAGGGGCGGCGGGTATCGGTGGACATAAGCCTCGGCTCCCGGCTCTACGCCGTGCCTAACGTCACCGGGGGCAGCCCCCGCGACGCCCAGTTGAAGCTGGAGAACGGCCATCTGCGCCTGGGCGAGGTGGCCTACCTTTCCTCCGAGCGCTACCCCGAGGGGGCTGTCATCCTGCAACAGCCCAAGGCCGGCGCCCGCTTGCCCCTGGGCGGGCGGGTGGACCTCAAGGTCAGCAGCGGCCCGTCGTCCCAGCCCAAGCGAGTGCCCGACCTGCGCGGCCTGCCCATCAACGCCGTCGAGGATTCGCTGAAGAAATATGAGATGATCATGGGCCTGATCCAGGAGCAAGTTGACAACAGCGTGCCGGCCGGCACCGTGCTCTCCCAGAGCATCGCCCCCCCCCGCCGCGCCCTGCGCCACACCCCCATCGACCTGGTGCTGAGTGTGCAGCAGGCCGCCGACAGCAGCCAGTCCTCTTCGACAGAGGAATGAACCGTGCCCACCGCCCTGGTCGCCCCCTCGCTGCTGGCCGCCGACTTCTCCCGCCTCGCCGAGGAGATCGCCCGGGTCGAGGCGGCTGGCGCCGACCTTCTGCACCTCGACGTGATGGACGGCCACTTCGTGCCCAACCTCAGCTTCGGCATCCCGGTCATCGAGTCGGTGCGCAAGGTCACCCGCCTCAAGCTGGACACCCATCTGATGATCTCCGAGCCGGCCAGGTACCTCAAAGCCTTCAAGGACGCCGGCGCCGACGCCCTCACCGTACACCTCGAAACCTGCCCCCAACCCCAGCCCATCCTCGAAGAGATCCACGGCCTGGGCCTGGAATGCGGCCTCACCCTCAACCCAGCCACCCCGGTGGAGGGACTTTTCCCCTACCTGGCCGACGCCGACCTCTTCCTAATCATGGCGGTGCAGCCCGGTTTCGGCGGCCAGCGCTTCCAGCCCGCCGCCCTTGACAAGGTCCGCGCCCTGCGCTCCAGCCTCGACGCCCAGGGTCTGGTCACGCCCATCCAGATCGACGGGGGGGTCAATCCCCAGAACGCCGCCGACTGCCGCCGGGCCGGGGTGGGCATCCTCGTCGCCGGCTCGGCGGTCTTCGGGGCCCCCGACGCGGCCGCCGCCATCCGCGACCTGTCCGGCCGCTGACCGGGCCGGCTATTGCCGGATTTTCCATCGAAATCTATATTGTTAAATCTAGTTTTTACGGGAATAGCCCTATGTTCGACCGCCTCTCCGAGCGTTTTGAGGAAGTCTTCCGCAAGCTGCGGGGCCAGGGCCGGCTCACCGAAAAGGACATAGACGAGGCCCTGCGCCAGATCAGGCGCACCCTGCTGGAGGCCGACGTCAACTTCAAAGTCGCCAAGGATTTCCTCCAGCGGGTCAAGGAGCGAGCCAACGGCCAGAACGTCCTCAAGAGCCTTACCCCCGGTCAGCAGGTGATTAAGGTGGTCTACGAGGAACTGGTCGTCCTGCTGGGCGGGATTGCCAGTCCCTTGCGGCTTTCGGACCTCCCGCCCACCGTGATCATGCTGGTGGGCCTTCAGGGCTGTGGCAAGACCACCGCCGCCGGTAAACTCGCCCTTCGCTTCAAGGGCCAGGGCCGGCCCCCTCTGCTGGTGGCCGCCGACGTGTATCGCCCGGCTGCGGTAGACCAGCTCCAGACCTTGGGCCGGAACATCGGGGTACCGGTTTTCTCCCGGCAGGCCGGCGTCGATCCGGTGGCCATCTGCCGCGAGGGGGTGGAGGAAGGCCGGCGCACCAACCGCAGCGTGGTGATCCTAGACACCGCCGGCCGGCTGAGCATCGACGAGGAGATGATGGCGGAACTGGCCCAGATCCAGCGCCAGGCCAGTCCGCACGAGATCCTTTTCGTTGCCAACGCCATGCTGGGCCAGGACGCGGTGGAAACGGCCAGCCGCTTCTACGAGCGCCTCTCTTTTACGGGCTGCCTGCTGACTATGCTGGACAGCGATGCCAGGGGCGGGGCGGCCCTCTCGATACGGCAGGTGACCGGCCAGCCCATCAAGTTCATCGGCACCGGCGAGAAGCTCGACGGCCTCGAGGCCTTTCACCCAGACCGGATGGCCTCGCGGATCCTTGGGATGGGCGATATCCTCTCGCTGGTCGAAAAAGCCGAACTGGCCTTCGAGCGCGAGAAGGCCCAGAAGCTGGAGGCCCGCCTGCGTAAGGAGGCTTTCACCTTCGAGGATTTCAAGGAGCAGCTCCAGGCTATAAAGAAGATGGGCCCGATGGACCAGTTGCTGAACATGATCCCCGGCATGGGCAAGGCCTTCCAAGGCGCCCAGGTGGACGACCGGGCTTTTGTCCACGTCGAGGCCATCATCAACTCAATGACCCCGACCGAGCGGCGCAGCCCCCAGATCCTCAACGGCAGCCGCCGCCGCCGCATTGCCAGGGGCAGCGGCACCACCATCCAGGACGTCAACCGGCTGGTGAAACAGTTTGAGGCCATGCAGAAGATGATGAAGCAGATGCACCGCTTCAAACCAGGCAGAACCAAACTGAGATTGCCTTTCCCCCAGTGAACCTCCAGAAAGGAGTGCCGCAGTGATCAAGATGCGCCTGAAGAGAATGGGCCGGACCAAGCGCCCCTTCTATCGTTTGGTGGTGGTCAAGGTTGACGCCCCGCGCGACGGCCAGACCCTTGCCCAGATGGGCACCTACGACCCACTCTACGCCAAGGTGGCCATCGACGAGGCCGCGGCAGTGATGTGGCTCAAGCGCGGCGCCCAGATGACCGACACCGTCGAGAGCCTACTCAAGAGCCAGGGCATCCTGGCCCGCATGAAGGGCCTCGAAGGCAATGTGGATGCCCAGGCCCTGACCCGCCAGAAGCCGGCGCGGACCCGCAAGCTCAAGGGCCAGCCGGCCCCGGCCGAGGAGCAGGCATCGGCCTGATCGGGCCGTGGAATTCCGCTGCGCCCAGCGCATCGCCGTCGGGTACGTCAGCCGCACCAAAGGGGTGCAGGGGCACGTCAAGGTCGAGTCCCTCACCCATGACCCCGGCCGCTTCGCCCACCTGCGGGAAGTGGTCCTCTCCCGCGAGGGCCGCCAGGAGCGCCGGTTGCGCCTGGAAGAGTGGCGGATGGAGGGGGCTTCGCTGTTGCTCAAGTTTGCCGGCATCGAAACCTGCGAGGCGGCCCGGGAGCACCTGGTAAAGGGGTACTTGACCATCGCCCCTGAGGAGGCGGCTCCGCTGCCGCCCGACACCTACTACGTGGACCAGCTCGTCGGCTGCCGCGTCGAAACCGAGAACGGCGCCCTGCTTGGCCGGCTCACCGAGGTGATGCAACTGCCCACCACCGACGCCTACGTGGTGCGGCCCGAGAAGGGCGGCGAGGAGTTCCTCATCCCAGCGGTAGCTGACTTCGTCGTCGAGGTGTCCCCTGCCCAAGGCCGGGTGGTGGTGCGCGGGGTCGAGGAGTTGCTGGCGTGAGGATCGAGGTAGTCACCCTCTTCCCCGAATTTTTCGGCTCACCCCTGGAAACCAGCATGGTGGCCAGGGCCCGGAACCAGGGGCTGGCGCAGATCGCTGTCCACAACCTGCGGGACTTTGCCGAGGACCGGCACCGCACCGTGGATGACACCCCCTACGGCGGGGGCGGGGGCATGGTAATCAAACCCGAGCCCGTCGCCAGGGCCTGGGAGGCCCTGCAACTGGACGCGGCCCGGTGCATCTACCTGAGCGCCGACGGAGTGCCTTTTGACCAGCGCCTGGCCATCGAGCTGTCGCTCTTGCCGCGCCTGGTCCTGCTTTGCGGCCACTACAAGGGCGTAGACGAGCGCATCCGCCAGCGGCACATCGACCAGGAGATCTCGGTGGGCGATTACGTGCTTACCGGCGGGGAGCCGGCGGCTTTAATCCTGATCGACGCCGTGGTCCGGCTCATTCCGGGGGTGCTGGGGAACTTCTCCTCCGCCCTGGAAGATTCTTTTCAGGAGGACCTGCTCGACTGTCCCTGGTACACCCGTCCCGCGGTCTTTGCCGGGCAGCAGGTGCCCCAGGTGCTACTCAGCGGGGACTACCAGCAGGTGCGGGCCTGGCGGCGGCGGCAGGCCCTGCGCCGCACCTTTGAGCGCCGGCCGGACCTGCTGTCCCGGGCGCCACTGGACGAGGAGGAACAGCGCCTTGTCGCCCAGTGGCGGCGGGCATTGGCCGCCGGCGAGACCCAGACCTGAAGTTAGCTGCCGACCTTTCAACCAGGAGATACCACCTATGGACGCAAGCATCCTCCGCGAGGTCACCTCGCATCAGCTCAAAGCCGATCTGCCCAAATTTCGCTCCGGCGATACCCTGCGAATCCATGTGCGGGTGATTGAAGGCGACAAGGAACGCATCCAGATCTTTGAAGGGGACGTCATCCAGCGCAAGGGTAGCGGCATCCAGGAGACCTTCACCGTGCGCAAGATCACCCAGGGGGTGGCCGTCGAGCGCATCTTCCCCCTGCACTCGCCCCGCATCGCCCGCATCGAGAACGTCCGCCGCGGCAAGGTGCGCCGGGCGCGGCTCTTCTACCTGCGCACCCGCAAGGGAAAGGCCGCCCGCATCAAGGAAAAGAGGTAGGCGGTGGCCACCCTGCGCGACCTGCCCTTCGCCCGCCGGAACTGGACCCTCTTCGGCATCGGCCTGGCCACCATCGCCCTGGGTTATCTGGCCCTGGCCATGCCCCCTGCCGACGGGTTTCTGTCCCTGACTCTGGCCCCCCTGCTGCTGGTGGGTGGTTACTGCGTCCTAATCCCCCTGGCGATCCTGGCCCGGGGGCGGGGGGACGAGACCCAGGAACCCCCAACCGGCCGCAAGCGCCCCTGACCCCCCGGCCTCAGCGGTCCAAGCTCTTCTGGGGCGCGGTGGCAGGGGTCCCCTGCCACTTTGGGCAGCCACCCCCCCGGATTCAGGACTACTATTAGTTGTAGTCTCCTCCAATCTCAAAACCACAACTGCTTGTGGATTCGCTGGCGATGCCTGGCGACTTCTTCTCGTTTAAATCTATATTTTTTAAATATTTAGTATCAATTGTTTTTTTTCTTGACATTTGGATGAAAACCTCTATTATTAAAAAAGTTTTTTGTTTCCCCACGGCGCCCACCTGTTGCACTGCCACGACGCGGAGGATGACCTCCTCCAGGGATGTGAGAAGGGATGACGGAGGGACAAAAATCGCGTCCCCTGCCTGAACATTCGCCCACAATCGGTTGCCCGACCGCATTGCGCCTTGCTGTCGCCCACCTCACCGGCCTGTCCCTCCACTCCTTCGCCCGACAGCGGTCTTTTTGCGTCCAATCCACCGCCAGGAGCACTCCATATGTCTACTCTGCGTTTCTTCCCCCCGCATCGCCATGGGTACACTCTTCATTTCCTTTCCTACGGAGGGCTCTAGTTGCCGATGGACGATGAGGAAGGATTCCCCGCCCCCGCCAAACTACTCTTCATCCACAGCGGTTCTCCCAAGAAGCGGCTCACCTTCGACGCCGCCGCGGCCCTTGGCCTCGATATCTACCTCTTCAATCCAGAACCCAACTGGGCCGCGCCCCTCACCCGCCAGACCCTGACCACCGCCGGGCTCTCGTTGCCCCGCATCCTCGATCTGGCCGGCGAATTGCACGCTCAGGTCGGCCTCGACGGGGTGGTGACCTTCTGGGAGGAGGACGTGCCCACCTGCGCCCTGGTCGCCCAGCGCCTCGGTCTGCGCGGCAACAGCCCAGCCTCGGCCCTGCGCTCGCGCAGCAAGTTTCGCATGCGTCAAGCCTTCCTCAAGGCCGGCATCCCCGTTCCCCCCTTCGCGCGCGTCTCCAGCCCCGCCACTCTGCTCAAAGCCTGTGAAGAGGTGGAGCTGCCGGCAGTGCTTAAGCCTGAGTGGGGCTCGGACAGCGAATGGGTCACTCGCGTGGACTCCACCCAGGAGGCCCTGAAGGTTTTCCGCGAGGTACGCCGCCGGGCCAGGATGCAGGATTGCATCTACTCCTATCCCACTGGCAATTTCGTCCTCGAAGGCTACCTTACCGGCCCCGAGGTTAGCATCGAGGGCGTGGTCCAGCATGGCCGGGTGACCATCTACGCCATCATCGACAAGGCCAAGATGCTGGAGCCCTCCTTCATCGAGCGTGGGGAATGCACCCCCTCGCGGCTGCCCCTGGCGATACAGCACGACATCCGCCAGCTGGTTTCCCGCGGGGTGCGGGCCCTGGGCCTCGACAACTCGGGTATCCACGCCGAGATCAAGATTACCCCTGAAGGCCCGCGCATCGTCGAGATCGGCGCGCGCATGGGAGGCGACTGCATCCACGCCCTGGTGAAGAGGGTCTACGGGGTGGATCTGGCCGAGGAGAATATCCGCGTCACCCTGGGGCTGCCGGCCCGCCCCGAGATGCCGGCCCACGGCTGCGCCATCTCCCGCACGCTGGTCCCGGACCGGCCCGGCCGGGTGGTGCTCCAGCCCACCAGCGCCCTGCGCCGCAGCCGCAACCTGATCGAGGTGGTGCTGACCAAACACCCCGGCGACCAGGTGCAGGTGCCTCCCGCCGGGTACGACAACCTTGCCTGGGTCAGCGTGTGGGGCCGCAACTACCGCGAGGCCGAGCGCCGGCTCGAAACCCGCTCCAGCCGTCTGGAGAACGCCTTCCAGATCCACCCCGCCGAGCAGTTGCCGGAACTCGCCCATGGCGGCTGATGGTGCGCACCTGCTGCTGATCCACACCGCCGGAGACCCCCGCCCCTACCTCGAACGCCTGCGGCGGCGGGGTTTCCGTTTTTCCCTGATCAAGAAACGCCCCACCGAGGCGGACCGCACCTGTTGCTACCAGGTGGTGGATTGGGACTACCAGGAAGACCTGTCCCGCACCCTGGGCCTCGCCGAGGGCTTGCACCGTGAACACCCCCTCGATGGGGTGCTGAGCTTCTCGGAGAGCGGGGTCATCGCCGCCAGCCTGGTCGCCCAGCACCTCGGGCTGCCGGGCAACCCGCCCCGGGCCGCCCTGCGGGCCCGCAACAAGTACCTCATGCGGCAGGCCCTCCAAGGGGCCGGTCTGCCCACCCCGGCCTTCCACCTGGTGCAGGACGCCGCCCAGATCCGCACCCTGCTGCGGGCGGCGGGGCAGCCCATGGTGCTCAAACCCATCAGCGGTTCCTCCAGCTACGGTGTCACCCGCCTCACTCCCGAGCACAGCGAGGCCCAGATCGCCGCGCGCCTGGAGGACGTGCGCGCTTATATCCGCGACTACCGGCAGCACAACCCCCAGTACCCTTTCGAGTTCTGGCTGCCCCCTGAGGGGCTGGGCATCCCGGCCACAGAGGTCCTCTCACCCGAGGAGGATTTTCTCCTCGAAGGCTTCATTCCCGGCCAGCAGTTCAGCGTCGATGGCCTGGCCTGCGGTGACCAAGTCACCTGCTTAGGGGTGATCGAGATCGAGCGGATTAAGGATGCATCTTACTTCCTGGAATACGAGGAGTGGATGCCCACCCGTTTAGGCCCGGAGCGCGAGCGCCAGATCGAGGCCGTGGTCGCACAGGCGGTGCGCGCCCTGGGACTGGAGCGCTCCTGCTTCCACTGCGAGGTCAAGCTCAACCCCGCAGGGGTCTTCGTGCTGGAGATCGCCGCCCGCCGCGGGGCCGACAACATCGCCGATTTCCTCCAGCAGGTGATGGACATCGACATATACGAGGAGGGGCTGCTCCTGGCCTCCGGCCAGGAGCGCCACTACCGGAACCTGCGCCCCCGCTGCTACATGAAGATGCGCTACTTCCTGCCCCCCGTTTCGGGTACCCTCGAAGCCATCGAGGGGGTCGAGGCGGTCAGCGCCGACCCACGGGTTAGCGAGTTGGAGTTGTTGGTCGCCCCCGGCGACCCTGTGCTCACCCCACCCGAGGGCTACGAGTTCCTCGGCTACCTCAGCGTGCGCGGCAGCACCCCGCAAGAGGCTGAGGCTACCTTGGAGGAACTCTACACCCGCATCCAGTTTCACCTCGCCCCGGCCCCGGCCCTGCCTTGAGCCTGATCGTCCTCCAGCCCAGCGCCGACTACGCCGCGCGGGTCCGGCGCCACGTTCCCGACGCCCTCCTCCTCGCCACCCCGGAGCGGGCGCCCCTCCTGGCCGACCATCCCCGGGTGGTGGCCGCTGATCTGGACGATCTGCAGGCGAGCCCCCGGGCTCTCACCGAGTATGTCGATGTTCAGGCCCTGCGCTGCGAGGGCCTGACCTGCTTCATCTGCGAGTACCTGCCCCTAACCGCAGCCCTGGCCCAGCGCCTGGGCCTGCCCTTTCACTCCCCTGCCGCCATCTCCCTGAGCCGCGACAAGGGCAGAGCCGCCCTGGCCTGGATGGCGGCCGGGGTCTCCACCCCGCCCACCCGCCTGGTCCACGGCGAGGCCGAGTTGCTCGACTTTGCCCGACAGCACCCTGGCCCCTGGGTAATCAAACCCACCGACCGCAGCGGTAGCGAGTGGGTGCTCAAAATCGAGGAACCCGACCAGTTGCCCTCAGCCCATCGCCGTCTTAACGAGGGTCTGGAAGGCGCCCCGTACCTGGCCCAGCGCTTTGTGCAGGGCCGCGAGTTTAGCGCCGACCTCTTCGTGGAGCGCGGGGAGGCCCGCCTCCTGCGTCTGACCGAGAAGTACCTGCTGCCCCAGGAGGGCCTGGCCGGCCTGGTGGGCGCGTACTTCCCCGCCAGGGTGGCAACTTCTTTGCGGGAGAACCTGCTGGATACCTATACGGCCGGCGCCCTGGCTTTGGGGGTGGAACGCGGCATCGTCATGGTGGATTCCATCCTTGAAGGCGGCGCCCCCTACCTGCTGGAGATGGCTCTGCGCCCAGGCGGTGACTGCCTGCCCGACCTATGTTTCCGCGCCACCGGGTACGACCCCATCCGCGCCGCCTGCCAGGTGGCCCTGGGCCGGACCCCGGATTTTCCCGATCTCGCCGACCCAGCTCCCCTAGCCGCCCTGCACCTGCTCGCCGACCAGAGCGGCCTGATCCGCGCCATCGATTTCAGCGTCCTGGAGGCGCACCCAGCCGTGGTCCAGGTCGAGCCCTACCACCTGCCCGGCGAGGAATTGCGCTGCTGGGAGGGCAGCTACGACGACCGCATCCTGGCCGCCTGCCTGGTGCGCTGCGAGGGAGAGGCACAACTTCCCGCCCTGATCGACGAACTGCGCGGCCTCATCTCCGTGGAACTCGACCCTGACCCGATTCCGGCAATTAGATGAAACCCATCGACCCCGCCATCCTCACCGCCCTGCACCAACTCCTCGCCCAGGACGACCAGCCCCTGTACCGGGGCGAACTGACCGACCTGGTGGAGCAGGTGCTCGAAAGGCGCGGCTTCTATCTGGATGCCGCCCGCCGTTTCGGCACCCCCCAGTACCTCTTTGAGGAGCCGCGCCTTGCCGCGCAGATCCAGCGCTTCAACGCCGCCTTTGCCCGGCCCGGCCTGGTAGCCCACGCCCACTACGCCTTCAAGGCCAACCCCAGCCTCTGCCTGGTGCAGGCCGTAGAGCGGGCCGGCCTGGCCGCCGACGCCTCCTCGGGCCTGGAGTTGGAACTGGCCCTGCGCTGCAACTTCGAGCGCATCGTCCTCAGCGGGCCAGCCAAGACCGACGAGGAACTCGAACTGGCCCTGGCCCACGCCGACGGGGTGACCGTGCACCTGGACAGCTTCGCCGAACTGGAGCGCCTCGGTGCCCTGGCCGCCCGCCGCCAAACCCCCATCCGCGCCGGGGTCCGCCTCAACACCCAGGGCCACGGCCTGTGGACCAAGTTCGGCATCCCCTTCACTGCCCTGCCCGAATTCGCCGCCCTGGCCGCCCGGCAATCCCATATCCACCTCGAAGGGGTGCAGTTCCACCTCAGCTGGAACCGCCACGCCAACGGATACCTGCGCACCCTGACCGCACTGGGCCCGGTGCTGGCCCAGTGCGCCCCACCCGCCGGGTGGAAATTCGCCGATATCGGCGGCGGCTATTACCCCGAGGACGACGAGGCCGCCTACCCCTGGCTTACCCGCCGGGGCCGGCTGCTTGCCCTCCTGGGCCTGGCCCCGACCGAGGGCCCGCCGCCCGACTGGGACCTGGGCTACCTGCTCCACCCGGTGCAGCCCATCGAGTCCATGGCCCGCCAGATCATGGAAGCCTTCCAGGCCCACCTGCCCGCCGGGCTGGAGATGTGGCTAGAACCGGGCCGGTACCTGGCCAACCCGGCGGTGCAGCTCCTTCTGCGGGTGATCGATGTGAAAACCCCTGAGCTGGCCATCACCGACGGGGGCACCAACCTGTTGGGCTGGGAGCGCCTCGAAGGCGAGCATGTGCCCCTCATCAACCTCTCCCATCCCTCCCTGGTCCAGAAGCCCTGCCGGGTCTATGGGAGCCTCTGCACCCCGCACGACCTGTGGGGCTTTGCCCTCTACGGCGAGCACCTCACCCCTGGCGATATCCTCCTGCTGCCGGCCCAGGGCGCCTACGTGCAGACCCTGGCCCAACGCTTCATCAAGCCCCTCTGCCAGACCGTGGCCCTCGGCCTCGACGGCGAGCTGCGGCAGGTAGCCCCCCACGAGACCCTGGCCGACCGGTATCCTCAATTGGGATGAAAGTCATTTACAGCGAGGCCCACCAGCGCCACGCCCCGCTACAGGAGTTCACCCGCGAAGGCTTTGTCCCCTACTTCGAGAGCCCACAGCGTGCCGAAGTCATCCTCCAGGCCCTGCGGGAAGCGCCCGGCTTCGCGATCGTCGCCCCTGAGCCCCATCCCACGGAACTACTCCAGGTCGTCCACGACCCAGGATACCTGCACTTCCTCGAACACGTGTACCCCGCCTGGGTAAGAGCCGGCGAACCCCCCTCCGGGGTGGTCCCCGTGGCCTTTGCCCAAGGCGGCCGCTGCCCCGCCCAACTGGTCAACCAGGCCGGCTATTACAGCTTCGACACCACCCCCATCGTCGGGGGCACCTGGGAGGCGGCGCTGGAGGCGGCCCGCTGCGCCCTCACCGGCGCCGAACTGCTGCTCCGGGGGGAGCGGTCAGCCTACGTACTGTGCCGGCCTCCCGGCCACCACGCTGCCAGGGCTCTGTGCGGGGGATACTGCTACCTCAACAACGCCGCCCTGGCCGCTGCCCATCTCGAAGGGCGCGTAGCCCTGCTGGATATCGACTACCACCACGGCAACGGCACCCACGAGATCTTCTACACCTCGGACCAGGTGCTCTTCCTCTCCCTGCACGCCGATCCCGACCGCGAGTACCCCTTTTTCTGGGGCCACGCCGGCGAGCGCGGCGCCGGGAAAGGTGCAGGGCATACCCACAACTTCCCCCTGCCGGCTGGCACTGGCGACCGGCATTACCTCGAAACCCTGGACCAGGCGCTGGGTTTCATCCGAGATTTCGGCCCGGACTTTCTGGTGCTCTCCGCCGGCTTCGACCTGCTGGAGGGAGATCCGCTGGGTGGATTTGCGGTGTCGCTGGAGGGGCTAAAAAAAATTGGGGAGCGCGTCGCTGGCCTGGGCCTGCCCGCACTGGTGGTGCAGGAAGGGGGGTACAACCTCAACAATTTGGGGCCGGCGGCACTGGCCCTGCTAGCCCCTTTCTGCTGAAAGCTATAATGGTGTAGGAAAACTGGACAGGTGCCTAAGGTGGATTTGCCGATAGAAAAAAAGGCCATCAGGAGGTGAATTCATGCGCAAGCGCTACACCGCCGCCTTCAAAGCGAAGGTGGCTCTGAAGGCGGTCTGGGGTGAACGGAGCCTGTAGGAACTGGCCCCGCGGTATGAGGGGCATCCCAACCAGATCGGGCAGTGGCGGCGGCGGTCATTGGCCGGGGTGAAGGAGTTGTTCGGCGACCAACGCCAGCGCCAGGCGCAGGACGGCGAGGCGCAGAAAGCCCGGCTGTATGAAGAGATCGGTCGGTGCAAGGTAGAGTTGGACCGGTATGTGTCAAGGACTTTGAGACAACTCGGGTGTTGTATTTAGTGTAGGATCTGGTTTGGTGCAGCAATCATGATCAGGTTTGTTGATCCAGACCGCAGTAGGCAGTTTCTGGACGCGGGG
>Ga0194121_10001767_pt1 | contig 35562 bp, 41 predicted proteins | sample TA2MahCa50mmetaG_FD_148609 | JGI IMG/M metagenome (GOLD analysis project Ga0194121, IMG submission 148609) | Freshwater microbial communities from Lake Tanganyika, Tanzania - TA2015020 Mahale Deep Cast 50m | ecosystem: Environmental > Aquatic > Freshwater > Lake | place: Tanzania: Lake...
ACCGTGACTGGCTGATGGGGGCGCAGGGCCGCGAAGAGGACGCCTTGGTGGGGTACGCTGAAACTGGCAACCCGCTGGCTCCGTTCGACGTGGATCGCGCCCCGCCGACTGGTGGTGCTGGGCGTATGTCTATGTCAAGCGGTGGATTGACTGGCGATGAGGTCGCCAATCTCACATCCTACATAACGACAGCGGCGAACGCTCGTGGCATTGATCCCAACATTGCCCTTAGAGTAGCGCGGGCAGAAGGACTTAAAGAGGGGGTGTGGCAGTCTAACTTGAGTGGTAGCTACACTGAGGGTGGCAGGGAAGCGTCTTATGGGCCGTACCAGCTTTACATGGGTGGCGGTCTGGGTAATGTGTTCATGAAGGCTGGTCACGGTGATCCCCGTGATAAGTCTACAGTGTACAAGCAGATAGACTTTGCGCTCGATGAAGCAGCCCGTGGGGGGTGGACGCCGTTTCACGGTGCAGCAGATAACGGGATTGGAAGGTGGGCTGGACTGAAGGGTGCTCGTCCCATTGGTGTGTCAGGGCAAGTGGCTGAGCTTGCGGCGAACGTGGAGCCTGTTTCTTCTACAGGCAACGCGACTGTGGACGCTATGCTGGAAGACAGTTTCGGAAACACTGACGCTGATTATTTGCAGTGGCAGAAGGACCGGGCAATCCCGCAAGGCGATGCCGCTAACGATTACCTTGGTCCCGAAGGCGATGCCGCTAACGACTACCTTGTTGCCGAAGGTAAGGACGTAGACGCGCTGACAGGCCCCGGCGACGCCTCGGAGTACGACGTAACCGGCAAGGACGACTTGCTGACTGATGCCGGTATCACGCTGGCTGGTTCCGAAGTGCCGGAAATTGTCACTCCGGAGTTAAAAGGCGTTGAGCCGGTATCACTTGAACCAGCGGTGCCCGAAGAAATCAACGCGATGGGCTTCGACCCGCTCCCGCAGCGGTCGGGCCATACTGACCGAGTGTCTGCGGCTGGCTATGATGGTGAGGTGTTCGCATCGATTGACGCGCCACTCGACCGCAGCATGCTCCCGCGCATACTTTACTTCGGGCGGAAAGTATTCGGGGCAGGGGGAGGCGGAGCCATTGACACTGGCGACGGCGATGCCGGTGCCACTGCCATGGACGCGGGTGTCGGCCACGCTGATATCACCTTGGTGGAGCGTATAGAAAACGCTATCGAGAAGCGGTTCCCCGGCATTTCACAGGACCAGAAGACGTTGCGGGTCCTGTCTACCATCTGGAACTGGAACATCCGAAAGGGCAAGGACCCCGTAGGGGCGGCGTTCGGAATCTACCAGCTTTACAAGAAGATGTTCAACGACCTGACGGAGCTAGCCAAGCTCGACATTGGGGATGGCAACTTCACCGAGGGTTTCGAGAAGTTCGCGGAAGCCTACTCGCTGATCCCTGACGGCGAGGTGATGACCATCAACCAGAACCCCAATGGTACGTACAACGTCGTCACCACGACCGAGGACGGCCAGACGGAGGTACAGGTCGATCTTGACGCCAAGGAAATCGTGTCTGGTATCATGGGGATTACCCCTGACCAGTTCGACAAGCTGGTGGAAGCCAAGTTCATCAAGCCAGAAGATGCGCCGAGCACGCTGTCCGGCTCGTTAGAGCTTTACCGTGAAAGGTCCGGTGCTATACCGGAGAGGCCGGGGGCCGACGCTATTCCGGCTCCAGAGGACGAGGGTGCGATACCGGCTGGTTCGCTGGAGGGAGAGGAAGGCATACAGGTGGCATCGGCTGATCCTAATGCCCCGGTGCCGACGACTGCTACGCCGCAACCACGATCCGTGACGATCCGTCCGAAGCCGGACGCAGTGCCGCCCCCCATGTCAAGGCAAGAGTTCGAAGACTTAATTGTGAACATCCCCAAGGAAGACGCTGCTATTATCACTGAAATATGGAAGCAGGACTGGGAACGGTACAACGACTACATCGAGACGCTTCCGACGTTGCAGGATATTGCAGCCCAAGAGGCATACAATAAGTTCTTTGCCAATTACGTCAAGGAGCCGCCAGACGAGTTCATTGCGCCGACAAAGTACGGTGCCTTCATTGGCGGGGTTGATGTGACTTCGGAAAGCGGCAAGCGTGCCGCCGACACTATGCGCGCCATGATCGACGCGCATAATGCGCGGGTCACACAGATCAAGGAAGCGGAGGCTGGATATATTAGTGCCGATGTCCGTGACAGAATGATCGGTGCTATTCCTAAGGAAGTGGAGAGGTACGAGCCTGACCAGCCGCTTCCGGATCCGGGCTGGGATTCGACTGCCAAGCCAACTGATGTGACTGGTGGCACACCGATTGAGGCTCGGATATTGACGCGCCCGCTTAATGAAGCAGCGGCGTTGTCACAGGAACACTACGCCGCTGTTGGAACTGCTTACGACAACTATAACACTCGCGCTAAAGAATGGAACGAAAAGCTTGGCAGCCGTGCGCCGCTCCTTACACCTGACCAACAGATGGAGGCAAAGGTCGCTATTGACGCGGCGTATGATACTTACGTCGGCAGCGACATGGAGCCGGGAGAATTTACTGCCGGGTTTGAGAACGCAGAACCAGAAGTGAGGGAGGCAGCGGAGTACATTACGAGATATGGCGGTGGCGCGGCTGGTCTGGTCAAGGACACTGCTATGGCTATGATGAACATACCTGAAAACCGTAACATGGGAATGTCGCCAGAAACGGCTTTGCAGAACGCTCATGATGTGCTGTTGTTTGTTGCCAGCGGCAAAATGTATGACGAGAGTTTGTTTAAGGCTACTCGTGTGAAGCCTAGCGAAAACATGCCCGCTGGCATTGTCAAAGTGGAAAACCTGATCAACCCGAAGGAGCCGCCGTTCTACATGCCCGAAACCAGCTTCGTGGCGCTTGACGCCGTTCGGCAAGGGTTGGCCAACCAGTGGTTCGATGAGAAATGGCAGGGCACGCTAGACAGGGCTGCACGTTCATACGAGGGCTTTACCGACGCCATGGCCAGAGGCGAGCGTGCCATCAAGGATCAGCAGCGAATGAACGAAATTGACCAGTTTCTTCCGAGCCAATGGCTTTCCGACACGGCGAAAGAAGTGCAGCGCCGCGAGGTCGAGCGGGCGCAGTCGACTAACCCGCTGTATTACCACGGTGCTGGTGAGTTCAACCCGATACCACTTCTTGAGGAATAGTAAGCCATTAGTGGCTATAACGCAGGAATAATCACTTCGGAGTGATATCATGGGGATGCGGCACAGTTTGGGTTGGGTTGAACCCGGTCTTGAGCCTAAGACTACCAGCCCGTTTTGGGGTACGGCTGAAGCTGGCGTGCACAATGCCCTCCAGATGATGTCTGGTTTTGGCTACGCCCTGTCCAACCGGATGGGCGACGAGGGAATGCGCACGTTCTTTCAGCGGGCCAGCGAAGCTGAAGGGCGGTATTCCGAAGAGGCAATCGGTGAAACGCCTCTGTGGAACCAGCAGTACGTCAATGAACCGCTGACAATGGACAACCTCTCATGGGGGAGGTTCTGGACCAAGCAGTGGTTGAACGCGCCTACACTGGTTGGGCAAGCCGTTTTTGCGTACTTTGGTGGCATACCTGCCGCTATAGCATACGGCGGTGCGATGACGACTGGCGAAGCCATGACGCCGATCATCGCTACGTTTGCCAACCTTACGGACGAAGAGGTGCTGTCGAACCCGGCAGCCAAGGAGTTTGTCGATCAAGGCATGGCACCGTCTGAGGTGCGGCAGGCGCTGGTCGATAAGGCAATTGGTCTGAGCGACGTGCTTTCGTTCGGTGCTGGCGCGGTCTTGGGCCGGTTTGCTCCTGAGACGCTTATCGGTCGGGCATTAGCCGGGACCGGTGCAAAGACTGGTTTAGGCAGGATTACTGGCGGTGTTTTTGGCGCTGGTGCTGGCTTCGGCGTAGAAGCAACTGAAGGTGCTGTCCCGGCTATTGCACAGAACTTGGCGTCGGAGCGGACTTACGGCGCGGTTCCTGAAACCAGCGTCGGACAGGCGATGTTCGAGGAAGGCATTCTTGGTGCTGGTCCCGGCGCAGTTGCTGGTGTTCTTTCTGGTGGCAAGGCCAACCCAAGCTGGGAGACTGTGCAGCCGGGTGCGCCTGACATTAACGAGCAGGCAGCGATCAGCGACCAAGGCTGGTTACTGTTGAACATCTTGGCGGCGCGGGAGGCCGCGGCGCGGGAGGCCACGGTCGTTCAAGAAGACGTGACCGACGCCGAGGTGACTGGGGAGACTGCTGCCCTGATCACGCCGAGACAGGCGGGACCTGTTAGTCTCGTTCCAGCCCTCCGCGCGGCAACTCGCGCTTCCAACATCAAGGGGATGGAGGGACAACTAGAACCCGACCCGATCGCGCAGAGCGTGTTGAAAGCCGAGCCGGGCGCATTCGCGTCGATCGATAGGTTCATTCGCGACAACGGCATTACGTCCCTTAAACCGCTTTCCGGTGGCGCATCGAGCGTCATTCTGGACGCCGGTGACAAGGTCGTGCGCGTCGGCCAGGGCGAAATCCTGCCGCGGCATGCGTCTCCGCTGGTGCTCAAGCCGATCGCTACCGCCAACCACGGCGGCGTTCGCGTCGAAATCCTCCCGAAGGTCGAGACGCGGGGCATCACTCAGCGCGACGTCGAGGCCATGCAGTCGCTTCTCGCAAAGGAGGGACTGGATTGGAGCGACGCCGGTACGGACAATCTCGGGCGGCTACCGGATGGCTCGCTGACGATCTTGGACGGTGAGGTAAAGGCCATCCCGACCACGCAAGAAGGCCTCACGTCGGGGCAGGGCCGGGGCAGGAGGGGCCGTGGCCGTGGTGGACGCGCCAAGCCTACGGTCATTCAAGAAAACGTGACCGACGCCGAGGTGACTGGGGAGACTGCTGCTGCCCCAAATATCACTCCGGAGTTACAAGAGGCCATCCCGACCACGCAAGAAGGCCTCACGCCGGATAATTTCGTCGACACCAAGGAGACCGCTCCGGAAGCGGAAACGCCCGTGGCAGCGCCCTCTCGGTCGTTCACCACCGCCAAGGGATCGACTTACACCGTCCATGATGACGGCACTACGACGCGCAACAAGGCTTATCGGCCGGAGCACGGCGAAAAGGAACAAGGGCCGCAGCCGCGGTCGCAGGCAACGTTCTACGTCACCGAAAGGGAGGCAAATGAACTCGGGCTATTCCAAGCGGAGGGCGGAGCCGGGCAGATGGTCGTCGCGCCACTCGGCGATGGCCGATGGGGTGTGAAATACACGTCAGGGCCATCCGCAGGGAAGTTCGAGCGCAGAACCGTCGTCACGCCGAAAACCGCGCCCGAGGTGGGGCTTATCCCGGTTGAGGTGTGGAAGGACGGCAGAACCGTCCACTTCGGCAATGCGATCACCAAGGTCACGCCGACGGTCGAAACCGAGGCAGAGGGCGGGGTTCAGCCGGCCGCGGAGCCGCTGGAGGACACCCGCACCGACGAGGAAATACTGGTCGAACTTGGCTGGAACAAGCGCGACATCAAGAAGATGACGCCGGAGGACCGCAAGCTGGCGATCCAGTTGCAGCGTGAGGAATTTCAGCAGGGCGGACCCGGCGAGCCGCAGGGTGCCAGAGCTACGGTCATAGAGGACGAGGAAGCGTACCCCGACGTGGGCAGCATCTTCAGCCCGACTGAAGATGCTCTTGCGCAAGTCTCGTCCGAGCCTATCGGCTACGAGGGCGAAGCCCGCATCCTGCCGCACGCCGTGACTGAATGGCAGCGTCAGAAGGGGCTTACCGATGACGCGGTTGTCGAGGAAGAGGCAAGGCGACGCCGCGCGATTGAGGACGACTACCCGGAGTACGCCGGGCGCACCGATTTGACCATTGACCAAATTCTCAAGCGGGTGCGCGACGACCCGAAGAAGGCGGAAGCCATCTTCGACCAGCACCAGCCGCTCAATACGGACGAACAGGAAAGCCCGGTCGAACTGTTTGACCGGCTGGTGCGCATCCTTGACGTTGCCGATCAAGAGGATATCAGCTACCCCGGTAAACGCGGAGAGTTGACTAAAGGCCGCGTCACCAACCGCACCAGCAACTGGACCATGTGGCTGGCCGACGTGGCTAGGACGGTGCGGGGGCTGGAAAAGAACCTCAACGACCAGAGGATATACGCCCAGTACCTCGGCAACGAGGCTGCCATTCGCGATGTTGACGCGGAGGGCAACCCCGACTTCAGCCTGCTGCGCGGTAGCTTCGGCGCGCGTGGTGCTACCCGGTCGGGTGGCGTTAGCGGGCAGGCCACGGATATCGAGGGCATCGCTGCTCCGGAGCAGGCGGTTACTGCGGAGCAGGCTGCCGACATTGAGGCACAGCGGGAAGAGGCTCCGGGCGAGGAACGTGGTGAGGCGATGGCGCGTGCTCAGCCATCGTCACGCCGCCCGATCAACCTTGACCAGAACTACATGTGGGTGACGAACGAAGAGACTGGCAAGACAAAGCGGGTGCGCAGTCCGGTAGACGAAGGCCACAACGTCAAGTTTACTCAGGAAGAGGCAGCGGCAGCCCTTGCCACGCTGTCGCAAGCGGAGGCTAGGGGTGAAAGCCACGCAAGGTTGAGGCCCACTCCAGCCGAGGGCAGCGAGCGTACCGTTGGTGGCAGGCGCGGTGGCCGTGGGCACATGGCCAAGGGCGGCGAGAAATCAACCCAGCGTAAGATTAGCCGGGAGAAGCTGGCTGCCGTCATGCCTGAAGGCTACAAGCCGCAGCCGACCAAGACGGCGGAGGCTATCGCCAAGAGCAAGGCGAAGGAGAAGACGGGCACTACCCGGCTGTATCGGGCGCAGGTGAAGGCAAAGAAAGACCTGCCTGAGTGGTTGCAACAGGGTCTGGAGCAGTCTGGTGTCAAGGACGCCATGGGCCGGTGGTTTGTCAAGGACCGCTCCATGCTTGACTGGTACGTAAAGGATCAGGCTCCCTCTGGAAGTGATATTGTATGGGTTGATGTTCCCAATTCGGAACTGGACGACTACCGGGTGGTTAACAATCCGGAGGCTGCTAAGTTTTCGCGCGACCCGGAGAACGAGTTCTTCCTTCCTGCCAGATTGGCCAAGCAGGCAAAAGCGGAGCCTAAACCCAAGCCGCCGACCAAGGCAGAGCAGGCCAAGGCAGTGTCAGCCGCTCGCAAGGAGGCGCAGGAGCAGAGGCGCACTGAGCAGGCGACAGCCAAAGCGCAGCGTGCCGAGCGCAGGACTGGCAAGGAGGCGGTATGGGCACCGAAGGAGACACACGAGGAACGGCGGGCGCGTATCTTCGCTGAGATTGCTGCCCACGCTGCAAAGAGCACGGATAGCAAGATCAGCTATTCTGGCAACGTTAGCCGGACAAACATACCGCCTGATGACAAGGCCGCAGCGCGGCAGCTTGAAAACAACGAGAAGTATGCCCATGCCCACGGCTGGGTGAACTTCTACGGTAACTGGATCAAACCGATTGAGCAGCTATCTCTAAGGGAAGCTGTTGATCGTATGACCAGTAAGCTTATTCGTGGCACGGCTCACGATGACTTGGTGGGCAAGCTGCTTGAGATGGCGGCGCGGACCCATCCAGATTTGCAGGTGTACGTACTTGAGGGCAGGGACTTTATCACGGCGACGGGGGACCCCAAGACCAGCACCAAAGCTGACGGGTTTTATGCGTGGCCGGAACGGGCTGGTAATCCGCAGGAGGGTGTCGGGTTCATTGGTTTGCTGGCGTCGTCATGGAACCATGGCATAACCGCGCCGAACTTGCTTGCGCACGAAGCCATACACCCCGTTACGCATGAGATGCTGCGGGTGTTCCCTGCTTTGGAAAAACAGCTTGACCAGTTGATCAATTATATCAAGGTTGAGCACGGCAAGTTCAGCACACACGAAGCCCCGTATGCCCCCGCTCGTGACAAGTTCTACGGGCTGGTCGACGCTAAAGAGTTACTATCGGAAATCACGAACTACAATTTCGCGGAGTTGCTGCATTCTGTGCAAATTCCTCGCAGCATGGCTAAAGCCATGGGGCTGGAAGGCTGGCGCAAGGCAACAGCTTGGAACGGCATCGTTGCCGCCATTCGCAAGTTCTTCAACCGGATGCTGGAAATGGCTGGGCTTGATCCGGTCAGCGACTTCACAGCGTTAGACGCTGTGTTGTCCACGATTGAACGGGCTAGCCATACCTACGATCCCTCGGCTCTCGGTGAGTACCAAGCAAAAGCGTTGCGCAGTGGGGCAATGGCTGATGCGGACTTCGCCAATGTCGAAAGTCAGTTCAGGCGTGCCCGCGAAAATATCAGAAACCAATGGCTGAGCCAACCTGCAAGCCGGTCGGAAATAAGCTACCGGGAAATCAACAGCGAAATCAACTCGGCGTCCGCGATGGCCATTGCCCGCAGCTACGCTGGCAAGGCTGCCACCGACGCACCCAACATTCTTCGCAATATCGGGCTGCGGTTGCGCTCTCGCGACAGCATCATGCGCGGCTACGAGAAGTTCTTCCCGGAGGGCATGTTGCGCCGGGTGGTCAACTCGGTGGCACGTCGGGAGACGCTTGGCAAGAAACTTAACGCGGAGGACGCCGCGCTCCTGATCGAGCGCGAGAAGACGTTCGCGAAGCACGCCAAGTTCGCCGAAGCCTACGAGAACTCCCGGCTCGACCAGACCAACTGGCAGATCGACCCCAGCGTGCCGCTGGAGCGCAACACTTGGCTGTACAACAAGGAAGGTGACCTGCACCTCAAGGGCCAAGTCTCCGCGACCAAGTACGCCCAGATCAAGCGGGACTATGACAAGCTGCCCGAGGACATGCGCCGGTTGATGCGCAAGGAGTTCAAGTTCTACAAGGACAAGTACCACCGCGCCATGGACGGGATACTGGCCAACAGCGTGCTGGCTGCCAGCAAGGACCGGACCCTACGCTCCGATGAACGGATGACGTTCGACGCTGCCGTCAAGCTGGGGCGGCGGATCGTCAACGGCGAGGCAACCACGGCTGATATCGAGAAGGTCGGAGACAAGGCGTATCGGAGGATCAGGGCTACGCCTGAGTTCGCCATGCTCGCCGGACCCTACGCTCCGATGATGCGCTACGGCGACTACATCGTCTCGGCCAAGGTGAACGTTGCCGACCCGACTTCCGGCAAGTGGCGGAAATCACCCCAGAGTGATAATCAGCACTACATCGTGGACTTCTACGGCGACAACGCCGAGCGTGAAGCCGTCAAGTTCGCCACCAAGGTGGGCAACGCCAACCGCGAGGAATACGCCGAAGTCAGCACGGTGTGGACCAACGCCGAGGGCTATGCCTCCAAGGGCGGCGAACCTTACACCAAGATGGACACGGACGCACAGAAGAGCTACCGGGTCACGGTGCAGGACAACCACGTTGAGTTCTTCGAGACTGAGAGTGAGGCAACTGCGGCTGCCGAAAAACTCGCGAAGGACAAGTACTACAAGCTGGTCAAGCCCGTGAACTTGAAGGCTGATGGCGGCGAGAGCTTCGCGCAGGCGGCGGCAGGTTCACGCCAGCTACAGGCCATCCTGTCCGAACTCAAGGAACGGGACGCGCTCGAAGGGCTTGACCCCAAGGTCAAGCGGGAGGCACTGGCTGCCATCCAGCAGGCGGTGTTCCGTGCCGCGCCCGGAACCAGTGTCGGCAAGCATCGCTTGCAGCGCCGTCATGTGGCCGGTGCGTCCAAGGAAGGTATGAGGGCCATGCATGGCTACTCAAACCAGATGAACAGCTACATCGCTGGCATTGAGACTGCCGACGAAATCCACAGGGCGTTCACCGAGGCACAGGCGACGCTTGGGAGCAACTACGAAAGCGACGACAGGATAACCCCGCAGGCCGTGCTCAACGAGTTGAGCAAGCGGCGGAACGCCCGTGCTGGACTGTATGACGAGAACCGGGGCGGGCCAGTGGTCAACTTCCTTACGTCATGGCAATTCGTGGACAAGCTGGCAAGCCCCGCCTACAGCATCATCAACATGACCCAGATGGGCATGGTGACGATGCCACAACTTGCTGCTCGTCACGGCGTGTTCAACGCTGGCCGTGCGCTGACAACGGCCATGAAGGATATCGGGCTTACCGGCTTGGGCAGGGCCGGTATTGACGAGACGATCAAGGCGACGTTCGGTCGGCTCGATCAGGCCATGTCGTACCACGACTTCATTACCAAGGGTAACAAGGCCCTTACCGGCAACCGCGTCAAGATGCTCGACAAGCTGGTGGAGTACGGCGCACTTGACCCTGACGCCGGGTTCGAGGCTACGACCAAAGGCCAGTTCAAGCCGCTCAAGTGGCTGGAGGACATGTGGCGGCAGTATCCCCGCGCCGTTGAGGCGACTAACCGGTACGCCACGGCGCTGGCCGCGTATGACCTTGCCATCAAGAAGGGGGACATCCACGACAAGGCGGTGGAGTACGCCCGTGACATGGTGGAGAGCACGCAGTTCAACTACTCTGCGGGCAACGCTTCCCCGGTCTTCAACCATCCGGTAGGGCGGGTGGTGCTACAGTTCATGAAGTTCGGCGCGTCGATGTACCAGCTTCTAGCCGCGAACACCTACAAGGTGTTCGCTCCGGGGTCCGGTGCCACCAAGGCTGAGCGCCTTGAGGCTGCTAGGGGGCTGATGTATCTGACCGCTGCTCACGTCATCATGGCAGGGTTTGGCGGCTTGCCGCTTGAACCTGTCCGGCTGCTGGTGACCGGGCTGTCCATGGTCGGCGTCCCGATCAAGTGGGAGGACGTGGAGGATAAGGTCCGCGAGATTGCCGTTGGCATGGTGGGCGAGGATGCCGCCGAGGCGGTCGCCAAGGGTCTGCCACGGTGGATCGCCGGGGTGGACGTGAGCACTCGCCTCAACATGACCGACCTGCTTCTGCCCCGTCCGCAGATGGACCTTAGCGAACGCGGCGGGGTCGAGGCGTACCTGCTACAGTTCGGGGGTCCGACTGTCGGCAACATCACCGAAATCATCGAGGGTGCCCAGCATCTTGCCAACGGTGAAGTGGTGCAGGCCACCGAGAAGATGATACCGTTCAAGATGCTTTCAGATACGGCAAAAGCAGTTCGGTTCGGCACGGAGGGCAAGCTGAGCCAAGCCCGTGATCCGGTGCTGGAGTATGGGCCGCTGGAAATGTTCTGGCGCAGCATGGGCTTCCGGCCAGCACAGGAGGCCAACATCAGCGAGTTCCGTGCGGCAGTGTCGCGGGACACCGGCTACATCGAAGAGGCGCGGCGGCAGATCATGCTTGACTACTATTCGGCTGATCCCAACCAGCGTGGCAAGTTCGGGCCACGCCTCAAGGAGTTTAACAAGGACTTGCCCTACGACCAGTGGATCACCCCGTCCAAACTCAACAAGTATGTGCGGGAGAAGGTAAAGGGTCAGAGCAAGGCCAAGAACACTGTCATACAGGGCAACGAGCACGTCATCGACCGTTGGCTGGAAACGTTCGGAACGTTCGGACAATAACTCTGGAGTGATAATCATGGCTACAGATCCCAAGGAGCAACAGCTTGTCCGCAAAATGCGGCATTATGGAACCATGGCCGACCCCATGGACCCACCGAACCCGGAGGGTGTGCTGCGGTATTGGAAGGGGCTACAGCGGCAAGATGGAAAAGGAACCTTGCCAAGAAACATCTGGAAATACTTCAAGCCTTCTCCTGAAGAAAAACGGCTCCGCAAGAAAACCCCGGTGTTCAGAAGGACCATCTAACTCCGGAGTGATAATCATGGACTTGAAAGGCCGCAAGAAATCCAAGAACGTCGTTGACATCAGCAGGGAGCCGACTGAACGTCAGCGGTCCAAGGGTGTCATCGGGCCTATGCTCGACGTGGCGATGGACAGCCAGAAGCGGGGCGAGCCGATGGCGCGGCGGGAACGCCCGCCTCTTCCGAACTGGTACGCCAAGGAACGGGGCATGGCTACACGCCCTGACGCCAAGGCGTATTCCAAGCACTACTGGAAAGGCAACAAGTAGGAGAACACACGATGCCTAAGAAGCTCTATACTGGATCGTACCGCAAGCGTGCCACGAGTGGCACTGGCAAGGGCGGCAGCGCCGGGATCGGTGCCATGATGCCACCTATTCAGAGCGACGCCAACCAGATCGCGGCTCCGGTCGGCAAGGGCAAGGACCCCGTAGGGGCGGGACCAGTCGGCGGCGCGGTCAGGCGGATGGCAAGTTCCGGGGGCATGGCTACACGCCCTGACGCCAAGGCGTATTCCAAGCAATACTGGAAAGGCAACAAGTAGGAGAACACACGATGCCTAAGAAGCCCTATACTGGATCGTACCGCAAGCGTGCCACGAGTGGCACTGGCAAGGGCGGCAGCGCCGGGATCGGTGCCATGATGCCACCTATTCAGAGCGACGCCAACCAGATCGCGGCTCCGGTCGGCAACTTTAAGAAGACCGGCAGCAAGTCTGGTCGGCCTCACATGAGGAAGTAGACACCCTTTGAGCCGGAGCTAATGTCGTTCGAGGATAAGGTATTGGCTAAGTTGGATGAAATCCTCAAGGAGCTAAAGCAATGACCACTACAGCCGTTGTAGACGTGAAGTCGCCTTGGAAATCCAAGATCAATTGGATTTCTCTGATCGGTGCCATTGGAGCAATCGGTGCTGTGTTTGGCTTTGATATTGGTGGTGAAGATCAGGCACAGATCGTAGCACTAATTTCAGCCGTAGAGAGTGTTGTGGTGATTATTACTAGGACGTTCTTTAGTAGCTCAGTCATACGCAACTCTGTTTAAGATAGAGGGGTTGGAACATGTCGGATACGAATGGAAATGGTAGACAAAAACTGTTCCAACCCACTATCACTATTGGTAATTTGCTATCTGTATTCGGGATTTTAATAAGTGCAACAGTCGTATATTCAGATATACGTGTACTGATTGCTCGACAAGAGGAGAGATTAGACTACATCGAACAAAGAATATCCGATTTCAATAACTTGCCGGACTTGATTAGTAAGATGCAGATCGATATAGCCACAATCAGGGCTATATATCAGGCTCAACTTCAACCGCCCGTTGACAAACCGCAATAAGGAGGTTACAATGCTCGATCATTCACCCGGATCACCGGAGTTAGGTTTAATTAAACCTGAATGAGGGACGCTGGGCTTAGTGCTCAGGCCGATACAGTTGAAGCCAAGAAACGGTGACCACATGTCCAAGCGTGACCCGGTAACCCACCGCACACCGGAACAGGCAGCCAAGCACAGGCGGACCTATCAGGCCCGCCCCGACGTGGTGGCGGATCGGGTGAAGATGAACCAAGCCCGAGACAAGATGAAGAAAGAGGGTGCCGTCAAGAAGGGCGACGGCAAGGACGTGCACCACAAGCGCGGCTACTCCAATGAACGGAGCAACCTAGCCGTGGTGAGCGCCGCTAGGAACCGAGGGCACAAAGTATGATCAAGCTACAGCGCCCGGTGCCGAAACGCACCAACAAGGCAGCGCCGTGGAAAGGGTACGACAGGCGCTTTGAGGATGAGGGGTTTGGCGAAAGCCAGCCCAACGACCCCAAGCTGTTTGACCGCAGCTACAAAATCAACCCGACTGACGATATTCGCTTGAAGCGTAGGCCCCGAACCGAGCCTACGCCGCAAGAGTTTCAGTATCGCTACTCCAAGCGTAAGTTCCCGCGAGGCACATAATCACTCTAGGGTGATTTCACTGCCTGCATCGGCACAACGTTGTTGGTGCGGATGGCGGTTGAAATGAAGCCGCCAAGTTCGTCGCTACCAGAGCAGTCGAAGTCCAGCACCGTCTCCTGCAAGCTACCAATGCCGGGGCAGCCGGCCCCCAGCGCACCCTTGTTCTTGTGCTGCACCGTGAAGTACAGCTTCAGCAGCTTGATGAACGTGTTCAGCGGTATCTTCTTGTGGAGCAGCCACATGTCCAGTGGCTTCTTCGCAAGACGTAGCGTGTTAGTGTCTTCGGCGTATTGACCGATGATGCCGTCCAGCGGCAGGTTGGTCATTGGATGGACGACCACCACGCTACCCGGTGGCGGCTTGCCGGGACGTGCCCACATGGTGTTCGTGACGATCATCTTGCGGGCGTTCTCGCGAAGGTACTGCGCGAACGTGGCTACGATTTCCTCACGCTCGCTGAATTTCAGCGGCGTCTCGACAAGCGTCGCCCGCATTGCCTCGATCTCTTCGGCAAGCTTGGCCTTCAACGCTGGTATGTCAATCTCCGTCAGTCCAAGCGTGTTGGCTATGGCGGCACCCACCATGAGTACCACCATGACGTTGAGCCAGTTGCGCTCCGCTTGGGCGATGTTGAGTTCCTTTTCCAGCTTGCGCTGCAAATCTTCAATCAGCTTGTGAATGTGATCGAACCGGCGTCCCAGATACTCGGCGTACACCGCTCCGACCGCACCACAGTTGGCTTCCAGCCGTGTCTTGAGCAGCGCCGCGTCAGCCAGATGGACCTTACCAGTGTTCATTTTGTCCACCTTCAACTCGAACAGGCGGTAGAACCCGGCGTCGTTATTCTTGGCGTACTCGTTTATGTAGTCCGATAAGCTATTATTGCTGGCTGTGACCAGCAGCGTCTTCCATGCTCCGGCCTCGCGCAACTTGATATCGGTCGTGAGGCGGGACCGTGACTTACCACTCGTCAGGGCAAAGATCATCTTCGCCATGTCCCGAAGGTTCTCGTCGCCCTTCAACTCGTCCCACATGATTGGCAGGTGCCGAAGCTGCCCCATCTTGTGCTGCACACTGGCGATGGTGTCGGTCAGTCGCTGCATGGCGCTCGGCACTGACCATACCGATTGCGCGATCCGCATGGTGGTCGTCTTGCCAAGCCCGCTGTCTTCCGAGTACACACCGAAAAACAAGCCCTCTTCACCAGTGAAGTAGACCAGCGGTGCCGCGAAGGCGGCGGCGAGAACGGCGTCCATGGCTGGCCGCTTGGTGTTCGTCACCATTCTGGCGGCTTTCTTCCATTCCTCAATATCACCGCGAGAGTGATAATCCTTCTCCAGTTCCGGGTCCGCACCCTTGGCTAGCCGCACCCCGCTCGGTGAATACATCTTGCCGCTGTAGCTGAACCCGATAACCTTTCCGGCATCCTCTGCCCAACCGAAGGCCGGATAGTCGGTGTGAGTTTCGCGGGCTTCCCGCAGCTTGTCTACCCATGCCATCAGGAACTCTCCCATATCTTTTCTATCGTCAAAGGTGATCGCCGCGTCACCGAGAATGTTGGTCATTTCCTGATTGGCCGAAGTCACTGCCCGCAATGGCATGGTGACCGCCTTGGCTGGCAGGAACTGCGATGGCTGCGTCTTGAAGTGTAGCGTCGCCGGATCGAGGCTAAGGTAGGCGTCCGAGAGGATGCTGGTACGGGTCGGGTAGACCTCGTAGTTGTTGCCTTCCTTGTCGGTGCGTATTTTGTATATGAAGCGTCCTGCGTCCCTTATGTATCCGTTGGGCAGGATGTCCCCCATAACCATGGGAGGCTCGCCAGCGCCGCTCCCTGAGCCGTCTGGAGGCAGCGTAGTGTAGGTCGCCACTGCCGGGGCGGGGGATGTCAGGAAGCTGAACGGGTATAGCCCCTTGGCTCTATGCGGGCACAGGGCACACTCGGTGGCACCGCTGGCCTCTATGGTGGAGCACTTGGGCCAGCCGACGCCGCGCTCCTTCTCCAGCAGCTTGCGGTCATAGAGCTTGTCGGTCTGGTCGGCGTTGTAATACTGGTTGCCCTTGGACATAAGGTGGGCAGCGGCACGTCCCTGCAATGTGAACGTCGCCATCAGGGTTGTCAGGTTCCAGAGCGTGTTGCCTTGAAGGTTGACGCCCTCGGTCCTGATTGTCTCCCGAATGAAGCCGCATTGCTGGTGCACGTGCTTCAAGTCAATGGGCGGGCTTATCGTGCAGCCGTCGCCGAGTTCGGTTATCTCTTCCTTGGACTGAAATCCTTGGAACGGCTTGACGCCCTTGAACAACTCCCACTCAGGGCCAATAATCACTCTGGGTTGAGTTTTCGTCGTCTGGTATGGGCTAAGCGCCTTGGCCAGTTCGTCGGGGTCATAGTCGTGATCTGTCCACTCGTGTATCTTCACCGACCTTGGCGGGTCGTACTTGTAGTTCATGGTGTTCGGGATACGAAGCACCCGGCTGCAATCAACCGTGACGTTGCCATCGTGCTTGAAGCCGTGAACGCGGGTAGCCTCTTCCAGTTCGTTGGCGAGTACCTGCCACTCCGCTGTTGCCAGCGGCTTGATCAGGACCCAATAGATATGATACCCACCACCAGTATGTACCACCACAGAAGGTGCAGGCAGGCCACTGTCAGCGATAAACTTAGCCAGAGCAACGTCCGCATCAGCTTGTGAAACGTAACCGTGATCCCCTCCCTTGAAGTCTACGTCTAGGAACAGCGACTTGAGTTTGAAGATGTTGTCCCGGCGCTTGTCCGGCACATAGCGAAGCTCACCCGTCTTGCGGTCAGGTGTCTCCTTGTGGTGCTTCTGCGTGCCCATGCAGACGTAGATGTCCCGGTTGTTGCCCTTGAACAACCTTGGTATCTTGCTCACCGCATCGTCGGCATCGGCAGCCAGCAACCCCTGCCCGAAGGGCAGCTTGCCAGTTTTGAACCCTTTGGGAATGAACGTATTGTGAAGCCCGATATAACCGTCGCCGTCTTCGGGTAGCGCAATTACTCTGGCTATGAAATTCCTTGCGTCATTCAGTCCTGCAACCAGTGTCATGGGGCAGTTCCCTGCTCACGGGGTGAAGAGGGGACCGGCGTCCCGGTCCCCTTACTCGTGAACGCATAGTCACTCTGGAGTTACCTTCACAGCAACCCTTCGAGTTTCTTGTCGAGCATAGCGTCGAACTCCGCCACGCCAGTCGGCTCGGCGGCAGCAGGACTGGCAGCCTGTGCCGCTCCCCCAAAGCCCCCGCCCGAAGCCGTCTTCAGGGCGGGTGCCGCCGTGCTGGCGGGTGCCTCGGTGACGCCACCGAAGCCCGTGGCCTGCTTCGCACCGGCAGCTTGCGTGGGCGGCTGCTGCTGGGGCTGCTGCATGGGAACCACGTTGTCAGGCTTGGCCTCCGGTGTGGGTGCTACAGGTGCGACTGTTGCGGCGGTCGGAGGGGCTTCGGCCTGTGGGGGTACAGGATTGGCAGGACGGGATGGCGCGTCGCCGTGGATGATCGTATCCACCAGCGGCATGTCCCGCATTTCCAGCACCATCTTGCCTTCCGCGTCGGTCAGTGGACGGATGGGCTTGAAGATGAATTTCGGGTAGGCGACCGTAGTGTCGAACCCGATCTTCACCCCGATGGCGTAGTAGGGGTAGCCAATCTGCTTCAACAGGTTGGAGAAGTTCACCAGATCGGACAGCGACGCGGGCGGGCAGCGCAGCAGCAACGGGCCACCGAACTGCTCGTTCATGATGTCGCCCAAGGGGACGACGGCCAGCCGCTTGGTGTCGGAGCACGCCTTGCCCTTGTACACCTGCGTCTGCCCCGGCTGTGCCGGACGGGAGCCGAAGGCGTTCCACTTGCAGGTGAGGCACGCATCAGCCTGCTTGTGGGGCACCCCGGCGTCCGGCGTCTCGCCATTGCTCGAAGCGCAGTCGGGCGCTGCCGTTGACCCTTCTGAGAACTGGTCCTTGTACCAAGTCTTGGACAGGTGGTTGGGTGCCTTGAGGATCACGACCTCAATGCTGTTCAGCGGGCCGTCGCCGTCAGGGCGCATCAGGGGCAACTCGTTCCCCTTGTGCTTGATGGACCACGTTTTGCCACGGAAGCCGATCAGACCGAAGCCGCCAGTGATCGCGGCACCAAGGTCGTCATCGAAGCCGACGCCACCGAAGATAGCGGCAGGGCCAGCTTGGAAGTCGGGAGGAATAATGAGATTAGCCATTGCAGTCCCTTTCTCACTCTGGGGTTATATCAGGCTCGGCGGACGCCGAGTTCGAGCATGGTGTTGTAGTTCAGGCCGGGAGGCGCATGACCATGCTTCTCGACGTAGGCGGTCACAGCGGGGGCGTTGGCACGCTTGTCGATCAGGCTCCAGTCCTGAGTGCTGACAACGTGGTTCCAGAACGCCTCCGCATCGGCAACCGTTGCCGACACCCGCGTGGTCAAATACGCGGTGCCTTTGTCGGTCTTGATGTTCTCGGCGTTCATTGCCTGAAGCTGCGTCATGATCGCCTGCTCCAGAGCGTCCATCGCATCGTTGTAGGGCCGCAGTTCATCCTCGTGCTTTTTCTTGAGTTCTTTCTTCTTGTCACGGAGTGCGATGTACTGCTGCACCCGAAGGTCCATGTCCAGCATGGTTGGCTGAGTGCTCATGGGTTTTTTGCCACTCTCTTATTGTGTTGATTTGCTCGAAGGCCATGGCTTGTATTGCTAGCGGGTCATTGCTCTCTCCCCTAAGATGTTTACCTTTGAACGGACGTGGCTGTGCCAAATACTCGAATAACCATTCACGGCGGGTATTCTTCGGCACAGCCGTTTCATCATACTCTATACTTAAACAGGTTGCAAGAGGTTTTTTATCCGCAAGGTTGAAGTTAATCTCCCATACAAAAGTAACTATAGGATTATATCCCTCGCAATAATCAATGGATACGAGCATATCTCCGAGCACACTATCAGGCTCTATAGTTTCATTCGGCAGTCCCATCAAAACAACCATGATTATCACTCCGGAGTTATGTTGACTGCCTGAACAAGTCGAGCAACGACACCTGTGTGTTCTGCTTCCTGTCCAGCAGATTGTACACGTGCCGTTCTACTGGTGAGCCTTGGAAGCGCAGGATCAACTGCTTGTGCTTCTGACCTACCCGTCGAATGCGCTGGTTGGCTTGGTCGAATATCTCCAGATTGGTGGTAGGGTTGAACCACACAATGGTGTCGGCACGGGTCAGGTTGACCCCGTGGGCGAGGCACTGCGGGTGTGCGATCAGTATGCGGTACTTGTCAGACTGTTGGAACAGAGTGAATATATCGTTGCGCTCCCGTATCGGCGTGTCACCGGTCACCACCGCAAAGTCTTCGTACTTGGCATTGGCCAGTGCCGACGCGATGCCGTCAGTGGCGTGCTTGAAGGTGGCGAACACCAGAATTTTGTTGCCGGTGCCTTCAATCGCGTCAATCAGCGCGTCGATACGCGGTGTGTTATCCAAGGCCGCAATATCACCCTGCGTTGAGTATACCCATCCGGCAGCGATCTGCATCAGCTTGTTCATGATGCCACCGGCATTGGCGGCAGTGATCACCTTTTGTTCATATAGACTGTGAGCGTGTTTGTAGAGTTCTTCGTAGAGTATCTTCTGCTTCGGCCCCATCGGTACGTACATCAGGGGCGGCACCACCAGTTCAGGGAGTTCCACTACGTCATCAAGTGTGTACCGGACGGCGGGCTGCAATGCCTGAAACGCCTTGTCCACAGCGTTAGGCTTGGGGACCCACTTAAAGTCGTTGATCTTGTACATCAACTGTTCGCGGAACAGTCGGAAAAAGTCAGGCACCAGTTTCGGGTTGACGATCCTTGCCTGTGCATACACGTCAACCGGGCTGGTCGGGATAGGGCTGCCGGTCATCCCCCAGACCCACTGCACCAGCTTGCAATACTGTGCCATGATCTTGGATCGGGGCGAACCGGAGTTACGGTAAATGGCCAATTCGTCAATCACTACATGCTTGATATCGACGCGGGCGTTGAGTTCCTTCTGGATGATCTTATGCCCATCGTGGTTGATGATGTAGATGTCGATGTCACGGCGGTTCAGTAGTTCGTGGCGCTTGGCACGGGTGCCGTGCAGGATTACCCAACTCCTGTGCGGGATGGTGTCCATAATCTCAGCACCCCACACCACATGCAGCGTGGATAGCGGGGCGAAGATGATCAGCTTGCCGGTCAGGCCCTTGGAGTACAAATAGTCCCACGCCCAGAGGGCGGACTTGGTTTTGCCGGTGCCCATGGCGTTGAGCACGTAGGCCCGCTGGTTCATGATCAGGTGACTAACAGTCTTCAACTGCGTCTCGAACGGCGGACGGCTGCCGGGGAACGTATGGTGCACGATAGGGGACGGGCAGTCGAAGCCCAGCTTGCGCAGAATGAACGTGCTGGACGGGTCGTGCGGCACTGCCAGCCACGGGTGGTCGTCAAGCTCCAGTTTCTTGGCGTTAGGAAACATGCTGGCGACCACAGCCACTTCCGGCACTGCTACCATCTGATGTTTCTTGGCAAGTCTCACGGCAATCGTCATGCTAGTTTCTCCAGTGCTTCATCCAACTTGTCTACACTTGCCTTGCTGTCACAGACAAATGTTAGCCCCCCTGCGTCCTTGATCAGCCCCAGCACATAGTCTTGACGGCTGGTAGGCACCTTGCCCGGTGCCTTGGCCTCGATGGCTATGAACCGCCCCTTGACACATGCGAAGTAGTCCACGCTCCGTGACTGAAACCCGGTCGGCACCGGCATGAACACATACGCCTTGTGCTTCTCCAGCACGCGCTTGATCAGTTCCTTGATCCTCCCTTCCGGTGTCATGAGCAGCATCCTTTCGTAGTGCTCTATTATGTCGGCGGCTCTACGCATGAGCATTTCAGGCGGGACCGCAGTAAGGTGTTGCCCCCATTCACGTAGTTCTTTTATAATCTCATGGGGTGTAGCCAAAGCGACGCGGCGAGTGTCGATAACTGCTGCCCAATCTTTCCACGACTTGATCATATTGTCACTCCTGAGTTATTATCCGATCAGTGCCAGCTTGGCCTGTAGCAGAGTAGAGGGGAACCCAAGCGCAGGTTCGACGCCCCTAAGTATTATTTTTGGGTCAGGGATTACTGCCAAGACGGCGGGGTCCCATTTCTTGTACACCGTGTACTCGATTTGATCCACCAGGTGTTGACGTTGAAGGCCGCGCAGTCTTATTGTTATTCGTTTGTACAGTTTGTTGATAGCTTCTTCCTGAACTTTGCACTCAAGTGTTAGTGCGCCCCTTCTAAGTTCCAATATTCTTATTTTTTCTTTGACCTCCAAAGCACGCGTCGCAATATGCGTCGCTGTTTCTATGTTGCGGGATTTGAATATCGCTTCCCGTAGTGGATGCATGTCGCCACCGGACAATACGCCGCGCACAATTTGTTCGGCTTCGGCTCGTAAGTCCCCGAGTTGTATGAACTCTCTAGACGGTCCACTCGCGGAAAGAGTTCCGACCATATCTTTGGCAGGTCGGTTCTTGCGAAGTCTTCGCGGGTTGTTGCGTCGTGTTGCAGCCATATGAACTCCGTTCGCATTTTCATCACTTCCGGATGGTGGGCAAACACACATGCCGCCATCAGGGCAAGCTGCACGCTGTCAGCCTGTATCTTGCCGGTCTTCCAGTCTACTGCCAGTGCCACATCGTCAGCCAGTTTGAGCACGTCGGCAACGCCACGGAACCACACACCCTTATCGAAATAACCGCAGGGTGATAAGTCCCGTTTCAGAGCGTACTTGCGCTCCACCAAGATGGTGCCGGGGGTGCCCTTGATCCGGTCTGTCCATGGCTCCAGCATGTCCAGCACGTCGCCCGGCAGTTCCTCTCCCTTGCCTAGATAGGCAGCGGCGCACTTGTGCACACGGTCGCCCCAATCGAGGGCAGTGGTGTCATCCTGCTTCCACGCCTGTTTCAAGTCGAGTTCTTGATGGCGCATAGGGCACGTCTCGTAGTTCTTCAGCTTCGAGTATGACCAAGTGAATGGCTTGCATTCGGTCAAAGCCCTTCCGTCCCGATGTAGAGTTACAGCGGTCATGTAAGCAAAATCCTCAACTTGGCGACAAGTTCGTCGCTAGGGAACATGGATTTCAAATCTTCAAAAATAATGGGCTTACCTTTATGAACTACGAAAACAACTACAGTATCACCAGTTTCATGTGCTTGCATAAACTCAAAGGGGTGGTGCCATAGATTTGAACTTGTTAGTGCTGGGTCGAGCCGCCACATCAACACGGCAAGTTTTGTTAGACGTTGATTTAGTTCATCGAATGCTGAGTTTGTCACCATTTTATTATTAGCAGTACGCAACAAGTCTGCATACCGCTTACGCGATAGCCAAGGCATGGGTTAATCACTCCGAAGTTATAATCGGGGGGTGCGGGTGGAGACTACCGAGAGTTCCCGCACCCCCCTGCTGACTAGCGTCCTTCGCAAACGCAGTCAGTGTTAGTAGAACCGCAGCCGCCCGCTGCCGCCGCGCTGGGTCTGGCCCATCCCCGCCGATCCACTGGCAGTGTTCTCGGCCACCCGCTGCACACCCTGCGCCCCGCCCAGCGCCCGGTTGCCACCGCCGCCGCTGCCCGGCTTCGGTGCCACAGTGGTGACTGGCCGGGAAACACCTTGCGATGGAGGCTTGGGCGTAGCCACCGTCGTGGGTGGTTTGGGCGGCGTCGTAGGTGGCTTGGTGGTCGTGGTGGGTGGCTTGGGTGCCGTAGTCGTCGTGGGTGGTTTGGGCGGCGTCGTGGTGGGCCGCTGCGTGACCGGCCCCATGGCGCGGTTGATCTGGTTACCGGCGACTTCCCTGATCTCGTCTCGCCGGTTCTGCTTCCTGACGACCTGAATGCGCTTGTTGCGCAGCCGGTTCAAATCGGCTTCGGCGTCCCGCGATGCGCGACTTGGCGCAGCACCCATCCGGTTCAAATCGGCGCTGTTCATGGGCGACGTGCGGTGTATGCCAGCCTTCCTTCGGGCCTCGGCGATCTTGTCGTCCAGCTTGTCCACACGTGCAGCCTGCCGGGCATCCCTGCGGTGGTCAACGATCTTGCCCTGCCGCTCCACCAGCCGTGCCTGCATGGCCGACGTGTCGCCGCCAGCGGCGTGGGTGGCGCTGATCCTGTCAGCCAGCTTCTGGGTCCGCTTGGTGTTGGCACCGGGCCCCATCCTGACGCGAGTGTCAAGGTACTCCGGACGTGGCGTCTTGGGGGGTGGTGATGTAGTAGGCGCTGCCGTCTTGCCCTTGGTGGCTACAGCCGACGTGCTCGGGCCGGGTATGCGCTTGCCTTTGTTGTCGTCCACCTTCTTCGGTGGCGGCGGTGAAGTTCTTGCTGACACAGGTTTCTTGGCCATAGTATGCAGTCTCCATTGGTGGGTTTCGACGCACACAACGCTATACACTTATAGTAGCAGAATGTCGGACCCCTGTCAAGCCCGGTATTATCACCCCAGAGTTATTTTGCGTCGGCGTAGTTGGTGCCTATATTGGCCTCTGCCGCCAACGGCACCCTCGGCATCCAGACCGGTCGCACCGTCATTTCTTCAAGGCAAATTTGCCTGACGGTCGGCGCATCGGCCATAGGGACAACGAATACGAGTTCGTCGTGTGCTTGCAGCGCCCATGGTCTGACCCGCTGCCGAATACGCACACCCGCTTCCATCGTGACAATACGTGCGAGTGACTGAATGATATTCTCCAGTATCTTGGGACCATAGATTTTCTTTCTCCCTTCGTATCCAGTGTCGTAGGTCCACTCGTTGTCCGCCCATTGCAGATCGTGGTAGTACAGCTTCATCCCGTTAGGCAGATGGATGATATTCTTCTCGATCACCACCGGCCCACATTGCCAGCTTTCCCCACCGTTGACCAGCACGTGTAGCCCCTTGGTTCCCAGCGTGTCCCACATTATAGCGATTTCCTTGTAGGTGACACGGTACAGGTTCACGATGTGCCTGCCAGTAGCTTCCGGCACGGCAATCATCTTGCCGATCTGGTTCTTGCTGTCGATGGCTAGACGGCGAATGAAGTTGAGCCACCCCAGACCATAGCCCAGACCCAGCACAGCTTGCTTGCCAACAAACCGCTCGGTAGGATGCTTGCTCTTGTCGATAGGCATGTTGAAGATCATCGAAGCGAACGAGGCATACACATCCTCCCCACGCTCGAACTGACCGACCAGTGTCCACGCGCTGCACATGGTAGCAGTCATGCGGCACTCGATCTGCGAACTGTCAGTCGCGACCACCGCATGTCCCTCCGGCGCTATGAGAGCGCGTCTCAATGGGCTGCGGCGCGGAAGGTTCTGCACGTTGAGTTGCCAGTCTCCGCCCAGCCTGTGAGTACGTGCCGCCGAGTAACGCAAGGGCATGGGTAGCCACCCCTGTGTCTTCTGGTTAGGCCACGGCAGCTTGCCAATGGCGATCATCCGCTCGGTACGGCTTTCTTCCAGCGTCGTCTTGTTGCCGACACGGGCGGCGAATAGTGCCTGCACATCTGGGTTTTCGTGCGTCTCCAATTCGAGAAAGCCCAAGTCCTGCTTGCTGAAGGCGTAGGTAGTCTCCCCGGTGCGCGGCGACACCTTGGTAGGCGGCTCCACCCCGAAGCGCCGCAACAGGTCAGCGAACTTGTTGTTGCTCATTAGCTCCGACTTGTCCGCTATCCCTGCCGATATCAGCAGGTCCGTCTTTTGCTGCCGCACGTCCTCAAGGTGCTGCTCCAGCACCGGGATATCAATCTGGAACTGCGGCACCACAGCAGCCCGCAGCACATTGTCAAGGATGGGTATCTCGCTGATGGGGAACTGCCGTGTTCTTACGCACCACGTCAGGAATATCTCCCGGCACAGCCACACGTCATGCATACCGTACTCACGAAAATTCTGGTGGAACTCCTTGTTGGCCCTGAGATGGGCCAGTGTCACCCCGCTCATCTTGGCGATGAACGTTCCCTTGGGGGGCAGCCCCAGAAAGGCTGCGGTCTTGGCGAGACTAGGCAACAGTCCCAGCTTCTGCTTGGCCACTGCCCTCGTCATGGCCAGCGTGCACGCCATCATCGGCGGTATGAACCCCTGTCGATAGCTGAGAAGGCAGCCGTCGAACAGCATGTTGTGGCTGATGAAAATCACCCCGGAGTTATTTTTCCGCAAGTAATCCTGCACATCTTCCGGCTCCACCCAGAATGGCTTGCCATCGAAGCCTTCGGCAAACGCCATCCCCAGCAGTTCGTAGCGTGGGTCAAGTAGATACTCGACCGGGGTCATCAGCTTGAGTGAATAGTCTTGTTGCCGATAATAGGTTTCGGCGTCAAAGAATATGTACTTCATAGCGCGTCTACCTCCCGCCAGTTAAGGTAAGTTACACCTTTATGCTGAGAGATTGTCAACTGTGAAAAGGTAACAACCTCGCCCCTTTCATTGGTATCACAATACTCGCAATAAAAGTCTATGGTCACAGCATGACGACGACTGCTTGGGTTCATTGTGCTTTGGGGTGAAAATGTTCTGGTTCGTGGTGTGCCATCAGGCGCAAACCAAAGGGCTGTGTTGGGGCCGTCTTCGCGCTTGCGCACATACTGCACTACCCTTTCTTGATGCATGTAAGGCTCATCACATTTAGGGCAGAGCAACATACAAGTTTCAGCCTCATCGAAGTGATTATAGTCGTACTTAAATTTTGGTAGCAGCACTTGACACCTGCCTATCTATGTGCTAGGGTCGTCATCCTCATGGGTAGTCTCTCTTAGAGGGGCCGGGACCAGACACCCCGGCCCCCTTTTTTATTATCACCCCGAAGTGATTAGTCGTCCTGCAACTGCCTCGGGACCATCACCACATCACCGAACGGGAAGCCTTCCGGCCCCAACGCGATGCTCCCCCAGATCACCGGGTAGCTGGGCGCTACCTCCGGGAACCCACCATACCCATCGGTCAAGTAGATCAGCGCGTCCGGTGTCATTCCAAGTTCGTCAATCTTGTCGAACACCGGACGGAAGTCAGTGCCGCCGCCACCGCCTACGCCGCGCCGCCTGATTTCGTTCAGGTCGCCCGGCTCGTCGCAGTAATCCACATCGTGCACATCGGCATCGCACCACATGATCACCAGTTCGGCTGGCCGCAGCGTGTCAAACACTCCCGCCAGTTCGGCGAAGAACATATCCGTTTCCTTGTCCCCGACAGAACCGGACGTGTCACCGGCAACCACCACCAGCTTGGCAGCCTTGCCGGACCTGCCGGGGGCGTAGATATCCCGGATGATCAGGCGACGGTCAGGCCGCACCCAATTGTAGCCGTCGCTGCCCAGCCGCCGACAGATCAGCGTCTCGACATGTTCGTTCCACGGCACCTGCGGCTCCAACGCCTCACCGAACAGACGCTTCAGGCTAGAGGGCATGTCGCCCCGCAGCCTTGCGATCTGGTTGGCCGTCTCGCACGTCGTCCGCCACTCGGCGTCGTTGCGGTCCAGTGACGCCGTGGTCGGGTCCTTGCCGTTGAGCGTGCCGGGTTGCAGGATAACGTCGAACCCTCCCTTACCGTTGCCGTTGCCAGTGCCCACCTTGCCCGGCTTGCCGCCACCACCGCCACCACCGCCACCGCCCTTGAACTTGCGGTACACGTCGATGGCCGCTTCCTCCCACGTGCCGATGTTGCGATCCCACAGCCCACCGGCTGGCAGCTTGCCGTGCTTGGCATCGACCAGCGTGTCATTGATCACGTAGTCGGCAGCCATGTTGAAGACCATGGGGTTGTACTCCAGCACCAGCCCATCAGGATAGCTGACGCTGCCATTCAGATGCATCCGCCACATCAGGATCGGATGGTTGAGGATGCAGTGCATGATTTCGTGGCAGAAGATGAACACTCGCGCATGCAGGTTGAACCCGAAGTAGGTGTTGACGTTGAAGGCAACGCCTTCCCCATCGGTCGCCGCCACCGGTATCTCCGGGTCGTCAGTGAACACCGCGTGCACATCGCTGCCCACCCGGTCCAGCAAGCTGTAGAACACGTGACTGAAACTCGGGCAGTGCCACAGGAAGGCAGTCACCGTGGTTTCCCACAGAGCCTTCTGGTCCGGGGCAAGCTCGACACGCTTCAACTGCTGGCGAAGCATCGGTCTGTTATCGCTCATGGTAGTCTCCTTTCTCACTCCAGAGTTATTATGCGAAGGGGTCTTCAGTGTCGTCGCCGTACTTGGTGGCCATCTGATTGCCGATGTCAATCTCCTGATCATCGACACTGGTGCCAGTCACCGCCATGGTGATCTGCGGGGCGATACGGTTGTTGGCTGGCAGCAGCATACCGATGTTAGCCATGATCAGTTCGGCGCTTTCCCGAACCGTATTGACAACCGCATCAAGGTGCGTCTCTTCCCGGTATGGGACCTTGATGCGAAGTGTGACGTGTGCAACAGGCATGGTAGTCTCTCCTAGATACCCAGATAGGCACGCATGGTACGATTGGTGGTGCAGAACTCCTGCCAGTCGTTGAACTGTTTCATACCCTCCCTTCCTTCAAACACGATGTGGACGACACCGGGGGTAACCCACGAGCGAACCGATGCCTCGCTGTAGGGTATGTTCACTCCCTTCAGTGGATCAGGCTCCCGCACCTTAGTCTCACCGGTTCTATGGTGAATAACTGTGGTCGCTGGTATCGGCTCGGCACCCAGCAGCAGACCGGCGACCAGTGACCGGGCCTGTCCGCTTCCCCACACCGTGACAACGACACGATGATGGTACGTGTCAACACACCGGACAAACGGTCGGCCCAACGACGCACACAAGTCGCTGGCCAGTTTGCACCAGTTGAGATTGAAGTTGATCTTCAAGTCGTGCACAAAGTTAGCTGACACCAGCACGATGCCCTGCGTCTTGATCAGGTCGAGAAACTTGTTCAGCTTGTCCTCTTCCTGATCGACCACACAAGCCTTCGACTGGTACGTCCAGTAGATAGTATCTCTCTTGTTGTCGAACTGGGCCTTGACTTCGGCCCTTGTCATCTTGACCATGGGATTATCACTCCGAAGTTATTAGGGGCGGGGTTGGCCCCCGCCCCCGGTTGATGCTACGCCTTGCGGATGGCCTGCGAGATGGCTACCACAAGATGCGCGTTCTGCTTGCTCCAGTGCGACACAGCCGGGGTGTTCAGCAGGGACGCATCCCGGATGCACGCTGCCCGAAGGAAGGCCATGGTGAACTCCTTGCCCAGCCTCACGATGTACTTGAGAACAGGCCCGATGTTCTCCTTGGTCACCCGATAGCTGAACGAGTACACCAACAGCATACGCAGGTCAGCCTTGGCAGGAAGGGCAGTGCCTTCCGGGTCCTTCTCAACGAAAGTCAAGGACGGCAATTCCCGCTCCAGCTTGATGTGCGTGAACAGGGCACTGGTCGCCGCCTGACCGATCAGGCCAGACACCGCGATCTGGGTCACCGGATCATCGGGAATTTTCCCGTCGCCGCTGCGCTTGGCCCGCTCGGCCAAGAACTTGATGGACATGACGAGCGAACGCGGCGTGCACCACGGACCCTGCAACTTGGGCACATCCTCGGTCCAGACGATCTGCGGATGATGCATGGCGAACGACACGAAGATCGGGTCGATGTTCTTGTTCATCGCCCAGAACTCCCACGACACCGGATCATCCTTCAGATGGATTTCCATCCGCCGATTGATCACGAAGTCGAACGCCTTGGTGACACCAGACCGGTCCTTGCCGAACCGGTTGGACAGGGCAACCACGCCCCACCCATCCTTGCCGAAGTTCGGCACCCGCCACGGCCCAACCTCGCCCTTGAGGTTAAGCTGTGCAGCGCCGCGCTTCACGTCACTCTCGCCCTGCCCGTATTCTTCAAGCACCAGCAGCCCACGCCGATAGGCCCACAGCGGCTTGCCTTCCGTGGTCATCATCCACAACGGCATGGTCGGCTCGGTCACCGCCACGTCCTCACCGTTCGGCCCCCACGGGCGGCTGCCCTTGAACTGGTAGCCGATCAGGTCGGGCGGGGTGTAGGCGGCGAGGAACGCAGTGGCATAGCCCCACGGCGTATTGTCCAGCAGCCCATGCTGCTTGGTGAAGTCCTCGAAGAACTCGGACTTGCCACGACCGGGCGGCGACAGCACCTCCATCGAGATACCGGCGTTGACGCAATCGTAGGCAACCGTCTCCAGTTCACGGAGGGTCATGGAAGCAATTTCGACACTCATGGTAGTTCTCCTTTAATCACTCTGCGGTGATTATGCGAAGGTTTCAGATTAGTCCGTCGATAGTCAGCATCCTTGCTTTCGTCTTCAGCACCTCATGTTGCAAGTATTCGGGGAGCCGGTCGTAGAAGTAGCGGTTGATCCGGAGAAGGTTAGTCTCCGGGTCGAGTATTGAGACGATCTTGTCGTCAACGAGGTTGAACCGGAACAACCTCGGATACCCGTCACGGGGGCACATGGCGAAGTCGTCATCACTCACGAATTATCACTCCCGAGTTAGTTTTCAGGGTAGGCGTAGTGTAGCATAGGTTGAGAGATTTATCAACCTCCTTTCTGCATCCGGCGTTGAAAGACAATGTGCCGCCCCAGCATTTCGGTCCACTTCTCGACCGTGATCTTGGCACGTTTGTGGTTACACGTAACGACCACCCACTTGTGACCGATCTGGACGACGTGGATGAACCGCCAGCCACTGCCGAACTTGGGTATCTCGTTGGTCAGCATCATGCGGTAGACGCTATCGCTCATCACAGCACCAGCAGACACTTGTCGTCGGCACCGCACGCTTTGATGAAGCGTGCCTTGTCGAATTGCGTGTTTGTATTCCGCAGGGCACGCGCGAAGGCGATGGCAACCTTGTTGCGTTCCTCCTGCCCCACATCAAGCGTCCTGATGATGTCGGCAATGAATAGGAAGTGCATTCTGGTCACCGATCACTCTCCACCCGCAGGCGGCGGATGTAGGAGAATGGATGGGGCTTGGCCTGCTGGACCAGCTTCTCCACCGCCTCAACGAAGTCCTTGGCGGAGATCGCCACAGTCGTGGTCACCGTCTCGCCGGGCAAGGTCAGCATCACCACGCTGCCATCGCCCACCAGTTGCCATTGCATTGTCACTGTCATGGATTATCACTCCGGAGTTAGAGAGCCTTGTTCTGAATTTGTTTCTCGTTGTGATTGTCAACGAGCCGCACGATCCTGACTACGGCGTTGTGCACGTCGTTGCTGGTCAGATCGGTGGCCAGCACAAGCTTGAGATACCTGCCGATGGCACTGCCGCTGTAGGGGGCAGCCTCGACCTGACGCAGCGCCTTCTCGCGCATCTGGACGATGCTTTCCTCCACGTCAAGCACGGCGACAGCTTCGGGCGTGGGCGTCTCGTCCTTCTTCAGCTTGGCAGACAGCACCTTGGGCTTCCGTCCACGCCACAGGTGCTTGATGAACCTGATGGCCTCGCTACGATCCTTGGCTGCCATTTCGTAATGCCCCTCGGCACCGTCGCTCAGTCTGTAGGTCAGTTCGTACATCCTCATGGTGTTATCACTCCGCGTTTATTATTCCGGGACAATCAGACAAAATTTGGCGATGATACTTTCGGGTGGTTCTGAATATGCTGGCTCGGTCATGGTAATAAGCAGTTCAAGATTGTAGTACACCTGAATGAACATATGACCATCGTCAAGCCGTTGAACATTGGTGTAAAACATGGGGAACTTGAAGTTAAGTTCCGCCTCCCACAAATCGGCTAAAGTCCAAGTCACTCCGAGTTTATTTTTCGTTGCCATTCGATAAGCTCGCTCTGGTTCCACATCGGTTGGACATAGTGCGTGAACTTGTTGAACTGCTTGCGCACGACAATGTGGTTCTTCGGCTTCCCTGCCATACGTGTGTCTTGCAATATCTCGAACGTCACCGACTGGTCCTGCTCGACGGCACCGCACACGAACGCCAGTTCCACTGCCTGCTCGTATGTCATACGGCAGGCCCATGACCTAGCAGCCAGCCGGATATCCGGCTGGTTACTGTTGAACACACGTAACCTCTGATCCACAGGGGCAGCGAACCCTCTCGCTGCTTCCACGCCGGACAACCGTGCCCGTGGCTTCGTCCCATGAACGGTACTCGGCTCGGCATTCTGCACGCCATGTTTCTTCATTCGGGTCCACTCCAGCAGGCACGGTGCCCTGCGGCTCCGTTGAGTAGGGAAGTCTGGCAGGCAGCACGGATATACACTCCATGAACGCGTTCGCCAACTCCCCTATGTTGTCCATACCGGCTTCATGCCGGGCAAAGCCCTCGCAGTATTCCTTGTGCTCCTTGCTGATGGCGCTGTACACTTCGCTGCGTGACTGGATACTGAACACCAGCACCAGCAGCATTGCGAGGAAGATCATCTGCGTTTTCATTTATCACTCCAGAGTTACTAAATCTCCGCGCGGTACTCTTTGCTAACAAACCCCTTGCTCTCGTCCCCACGCTGATGGGCATTGACCCACCACCGTTCCCGGCTGCACTTGGCACAGACGAACTTGTGGTGCTTGTCCGGCGTGGCGGGCCACACGTGGCCGCAGCCCTGCGCAACGCCGCCACGGTGTCTCCAGAACCCCCTGACATCGTGCCGACGTGGGCTGTCACGGTGCTTGATGTGGCGCTGCCACAGGTTACGAACCTGCACAGTCCCCTTCATGTGGATGGTCACCACGTTGTGGGCAGACATGGCAACGCGCTTGCCCCTGATCAGACGGTGCCCGGCTGGCATGTTGGAATACTTGATGGTATGGGGCAGGGAGTTGAGCCACAGCAGGATGGCGTACATGTTGCGCACATCCCCGACGATTTCAGTGAGCGTTTTCTTGTGCGCCTCCATAGACAGGCTCTTGGCTGGCACACTGCCGCCGTAGTAGTATACTATTTCCTTGTGCAATGTCTGGATATTCGGCAGCCAGTTACCGTCCGTGTCGCACAGTTTCGGATTGGAGAGAGTGCTGCCGAAGGCTATCCCCAAAGTGGCAACAGCATGGGAAATGCCATTTGTGAACTGCACGCCGGTATCGTTGAAGTCATACGCAGGCAGTTCCACCCCGTAGCCGGGAAGCTCGAAGCTGCCTCGCGGGTTGATGTAGTTGAACACCGGCATGATGACGCCCGGCACCGTGTCCCCCATGGCTACCGTGTAGACGGTGCGATGATCGAACAGGAACCCCACAGCCGTGTCGGCGTCCTTGTCCTTCAGCTTGATCGGCCCTGTTGCGAACCCTGTCAAACCGTTCTCGCTATACATGGCCTGAGTGTCAAACTCCACGTACATCACATCGTAGAGCGGCATGGCGAACTGGCGATTGTCGATGATCAGGTCAAGGCACTGGTCCATGAACCTTCCCAGCAGCGCCGAACTCTCGGCGTCGATCTTCAATCGCTTGGCCTGATAGGCAGCGGCAGTTACACGCTTGAGCACCTTGGGATGCACCCATTGTGAGTATTTGCTGGCGTTGGCCAGCGCCACGTCAATGATCATGGGTTATCACTCCAGAGTTATTATTCGCTTTTGCTCAGGGCTTTGCAGATGCGCTCCGCGCTGCTCTGGCTCGTTGTCATAGCAAGCTTCTGGTAGTTATTGTTACTAAGGCCCAGCTTGGCAACGATCCATTGCTTATCACTCAACTGGACGACGACAAATTTCGGCACGGTCATGGTGCTCTCCGTAGTTATTATTGGTAGTTGGGGGTCGCGGCTCTTGCGGCCCACCCCCGCTACCCTTTGGGGGGAGGAAGGGACCAAAGGGCAGACTACTTGACTGGACCTTTAGGCGGCTCCGATGGCGTCGGACGCCGATGCATGGTCACGGGCTGCCGTCTCAGTGGCCGGTCCACTGGAGACACCCGTATCTCCGACCTGTACCACCGGGGCACCCCAAGTATCTTCGCTGCCTTCCTCCGCGCTGCGGCAGCGGTCTGTGCTTCGCACTCGCACAGTGATCGGTCGAACGTCGCTCTGAAGAGAGGCATCTTCTAACTCCGGGGTGAGAAGTGGAACATCGAAGGCACGGTGCCTGTAGATCAGCTTACGGCACGCCTGCGAGCACACCTTGTGGGTGGCAGCCCGTGTCCTGAATGTAGTGCCGCACACAAGGCAGTCACGAACGATGATCATTTGCATACTCCACCAGTGGTACTGCCCCGGAGTATACCACTTTGGCGAAGATTGTGCAACTACTTACGCAACAACCATCGGGTGAAGAAACCGAGCAACAGACCAGCAGTGCTGGTGAGCACCACCGGAACAATCACTCCGGCAGTGATATGTTCCTGCCGCCCTGCCGGATGGTCCTAGCCGTAGCGGTAGTCTCCCGCCGCCAAGAACGATTCCCAATCGCCATCCTCACGCGCGGCGAGGCGACGTTCCTCGGCGTGCTGGCGCAGGGTGTTGAGGTGGCTGCGGCGGATCGAGCCGCGTCCCCCGCAGGCCGCGCACGTCACGTCGTAGGTGCCGCTCAGATACTCCTCGGCGAAGTCGGGATCCTCGGCGAAATCCTCGGCGGTCAGGCCGTTACTATCGATGTTGGGGTTGACGCATGTTCCCTCGCCGTCACAGGCGACGCAGATAATCCACTTGTCGGTGCTCTTTGCCATTTTGGATTCCTTTCCCCTTGTTGGGCAGGATCGCCCGGTGAGGGCGCGCGCCCGCCGCGCGCCCCTGCCTCGTCCTTGCGATGGGTTGTCCACGCCATGAATTATCACTCCGGAGTTATAGAGTGAGGTACACCTGCCGCATCAAGGTTCCAATCAGGTGAATAATTCCACACACCATCATTATCGAAGAACGCAGCCCATGTCCTGTTATACGGGAAAGCACGCTCCGTGCTAATAACTCGCCAGTAATTAGGCTGCACAGCAGAAGGCTGTAGTTCAAACGTGTGCGTGTCCCCGTGCATAGCAGTGAGTGTGAGGGCAGCCAGCACTGCCTCGTCCTTGCGGGGGGTTGACCACGGCATGATCACTCATTCCAGTTCGCGTTAAAAGGGTTTAGATGCACGTTTTCGTCCCACGTGCCATCACCATTGAAGCTTATCCAATAGTCGGTGCCTTGTATAATTACCCGCCAGTACATGTTCGGCTGGTAGCCATGCTCACAGCAATGGGCCGAAACCTACAGCGACGACCTTCTCCCGAGTGAATACTCTCTCGTCCCACTCACCCGTGTCCACGTCGAACCTAGCTGCCCGGCGACCTGCCTCGTCGTAGACAGCCCACGCCCACGGGCTTAGGACCACGGGCAGTACCTCGTATTTGTGAGGCACTACCTCGAACGTGTGCAAGTCTCCATACAGGGCAGTCAGCGTAAGCGCAGCGCGCACTGCCTCGTCCTTACGATGAGTGTGCCACGTGGCCCAAGGGTTTTTCATTTATCACTCCCGAGTGAGTGCCCCCCAATTACTCGGTAGGTCGGTGTTTTCGACCCACTCTCCTGTTCTTATGGAGAACATGCCCACTGTGATGCGCGGGCTGCCGGGGCGTAGCCTTGCGATCACTCTCCACGCGCCCTCGGTAAGCCCCGGCACTGCCTCAAACATGCAGGTGTCGCCATGCAGGGCAGTCAGTGTAAGCGCAGCACGCACCGCCTCGTCCTTGCGATGGGTGTACCACGCAGTGTCACGCATCCACGTTCTCATTTATCACTCCCGAGTGAGATCAATAATCGCCTTGGCGTTCTGCTTGCACCACAGCCGCACTGATGGATCGAGTACGAGGCGTGGATCATGGCGCACCATAATTCTCAGGACAGAGAAGGCATCCTCAACCGGCAGCTTGCCCAAGGCAGCAGCTATTATCACCATTTCGTCGGTGCCAGTGAGAAGCCTCAATTGCTCACTGAAATACTTGACGCGGGCCTCGGCAGCAAGCATGTTGGAACGTACCACCATGTAGTCAAACGTGCCGACTTGGGCAGCAGCCAGCGCCTTCAAGTCTTCCACCATATGCCCCTTCTCGTGCTCGATGATGTGCTTGAGTTGGAGTTTGAGTTCGGTGCTCATGGGATTGTCACTCCAGAGTTATTATTCGGGAAACACGAGGGCGTTCAGCACGGCCTCGATCTTGGGCAGGATGTCCGTGCGCACGTAAACGTAGTCGTTGTTGGGCCACTCGAACTTGTCACTCCGCAGGTACTCGCGAAGTTCACGCAGTTCAGTCTCGGCGTTGAACAGACGACGCTTCAAGTCGTCCCGCTGTTGCACGAGTGTAGACATGGCTACTCCTTTCTATCTCCGGCCAGAAACTTTGCCATGGGATTATCACTCCGGGGTGATTACTCGTAGTGGGGCTTGTGCTCGGGGTAGTTCTGCATCGGCGTCTCGTTCACGACGATACGGTACTGCCCGATGGAGTTGACGCTGCCAATGTTGGGCCGCCCCTCATTGGTGAACTCAGGAAGATCACGCAGTCTGGCAGCGAAATACTCCGCGTCGGGGCGGTGGTTGAACATGGCATTGTACACCTTGTCGCCCTGCGGATCAATGAACTCCTGCAACTCGCCCGTGTCGTAGTACCAGCCACCTTCCTCGGGTCCACCGTAGGCACGGTCCTCCAAGTAGACGGCGACGTACCAGTACGGCGGCTCCATGGTTGCCACTTCCCACGGCTTGGCCACGTTCATCTGTGCGTACTCCGTGGCTTGGTAGGCACGCTCAAAGGGACCGATGACCTTGATGCCGCTGAAAATGCTTCCACTGACGATGATGTGCATGTGTTATCACTCCGCGTTGATAATTAGGGGGCAGGTTGCCCTGCCCCCCGTTGTGTTAGTACGTGACGG
>Ga0194121_10001769_pt1 | contig 35558 bp, 36 predicted proteins | sample TA2MahCa50mmetaG_FD_148609 | JGI IMG/M metagenome (GOLD analysis project Ga0194121, IMG submission 148609) | Freshwater microbial communities from Lake Tanganyika, Tanzania - TA2015020 Mahale Deep Cast 50m | ecosystem: Environmental > Aquatic > Freshwater > Lake | place: Tanzania: Lake...
TTCAGAGTAAGCGATATTTGTATCAAGATTTTCAGCTATGTATTCAGCATACTTAATACTACTATCAAGATTTTCAGCAATATATTCAGAATAAGAGATATTTCTATCTAAGTTTTCAGCTAGATATTCGGAATAGGAGATATTTCTATCTACATTTTCAGCTAGATATTCAGAATAAGAGATATTTCTATCTAAGTTTTCAGCTAAATACTTTGAGTAAGAAATATTTCTATCTACATTCTCAGCAAGATATTCAGAGTAAGAAATATTCTTATCTAGATTTTCAGCTAGATATTCAGAATAGTTAATTGCTTTTTCTAGATTTTCGGCTAGATAGTCATTATGAGAAATAATTTTCTCAGTTCTTGTTTTCAGGTCTTTGTTTTCATTAACAACGACTTGAATTTTCTCAGCGAGATAATCTAAATATTTAACTACTTGACCGTTAGTCTTATTAAGTTCATCATAATACTCAATAAGTTTTTCAACTTTTCTCGGTTCAACACTACCTTTGGTGATAGCTGTTTTTACCTGTTGTTTTGTTGAAGCGATCTCATTAATTAAATAATTTGAATAGTCCGTGAGTTGTCTTTTTGTAACAAATTCGTTTTTGTTCATATTAAAAAGTTCATTTATTTTGGACTCGTTGGATACTTCATATATCCTAAAGTTGCTTTTATTATTGAATCCTAAAGATTCATTGATTGAAGTCATCTTAGCTGAAGCAAATCCAGGATCTGCTACAATGTCATAAGTAAATAGTTTTTTGAGTGTTACTGATCCGTCGGACTCAGTAACACCAGCTGCTCTCGAGGAAACAAAGATCGGACAACCATCGTCGACAAGTGATTTAGCCTCTTTACCCCAATAAGTTGATAGTAGTTTAATTCTACCATCTACTCTGTTTTCATCTTTGTGGTATCTAGCTTCTAGAACTAGGTGGGAAGCTCTTGAAAGAGATGTATCAAAAACATCCGGGTGATCAAACTCGCCGTAGACGACACCCATGTTTTCAATTCTTTCATTTAACTCGTTTAGTGCTGGAATAAACTTATTCGCAGTGTAGATTCTTTCGTTACGATTTTTCTTATCGAACTCTGTAAAAATACCACCTAGAACATAATTATTCCCTTTTGATGATGATGCGCTCTCATTTACCCTAAGCGGATTTGCGTTGTTTTCAACAATTAGTATAGGTTTCATGAAGGCTTTTTTTGTTTATATATTATTTAAAAAATCCACTATTAAAGAAGGTGGATTTTTTATATAAACTAAAAAACCTACTTATTTAGAATCCATTTTTTATTACCACAATTCCAAACTCTTATGTATCCAAGTTCTTGTGTTATTTGCTCTTCTGTTTTGTTTGGATCCGCCCCTTTTTTTACAAGTAAGTGTTTTCTGTAGTTAAAGCGGTGCTTTCTAATACCATTTACTACATACCAAAATCCAGGTCTTGAATCTCCCAAATAATCAAAACCTAAAGTTTCATATAGATCCCCTTGTGAGATCATATTATCTGAGTAGGTTTGTATTTGTAGCCAAGAATAATTATTTTTAAAATGTTTTAATAATTTTGAGGCACTTCCCGGGCAACTGGTATAATTTCTATTACAAAATCTAGTCAATTCCCATATGCCTTCGCCACCTTTTCTAGAAATAGGTAATCTTATTTTAGAAAAACACATAAGTGATATTAATTCTGATTCGTAGTACAATCCCAACCTTACCGAAGATTTACAATCTCCTTGTAGATGATTATCCTCTAGGAACTTTTTTGATTCTAGATAGGTCGCTTCCTTTATTTCACATTTTCTAGCCCAAATACGAAAAGTTGGTCTTTTTAACTTATTTATTATAAAAGATTTAACAATATCCTCTTTAGTCAGATAATCATCTTCCCAAATTGTGTAGAGTTTTATTCCTAGTTCTTCACACACTTTCATTTTTTCTAGATGGTAATCTTTTGCTTTAAATCTAGATGAATGCCAAAAAACTCCATTAAATTCGAATGCAATTTTAAGATCTGGTATATAAAAATCAAGCTCTTTAGGATATATTACTGATTTATCATTCATAAGAACTTCGCCATCAAAATTTTCCTGAAATATTTTTAATAATTCTTCCTGTTTCAATGAACTAGTCTCACCTATAGGATGACATATAGTACATAGTGGTGTTGAGTTTTTAATTCTTGTGTAAAACTGATAGGTTAAGATGTTGAAATTATTTGAACATTTCTTACATTGAAAATTCAAATTGGTTGTATCTGTATCCCTATCAAATCCTAGAAATGTATAGTCTGATGGATTTATTTTTTCTTCAATTCTATCCTTATAGTTTTTGTAAAACTCGGTGATTGTTTTTCTATGAACTTCAGGGTTAGACCATGGATGTTCTGTGCCCCATCTCTGTAGAGAACTTTTCTTGAAAGATTCCTTCCAAACATCAATATTTTCCCTGAAACTTTTAACTCTCTTTTGTAATATATCTTTATTCTTTGATGGATTATCAACATTCCAGTTTTTGATGAGCGTTTCTTTTGATTTATTTTTTATAATATCATCAGACATAGGTGAGTTCCCACCCCATTTGCTTTGATTGGTTTTTATTATTTTATTACGAATGGTGGGTGATTCACTTGGTGTTTTAGTTCCCCACTTTTCAAGTGATTTAGTTTTTTTTAGATCTTTTATGTCCGGATCAGATGAAATGCATTTTGTTGAACAATAAGAAATGTAACCCAAAGTTGAATTTTTGTATTTGGTGTGATTTTGACAGCCATCTCTTTTACATGTTGGACGAATAGAAATCCGATGATATGATAAATAAACCTTTTCTTTGAATGGTAAATCATTTAACTCATTTTCTTTGCAGAAATTTAGAATATCTAAATAATGTTCTGGATAGTGATATCTAACATAGGATTCTTTTGACATTTTTCCTGAAACATCATATTTCAATAGTTTATCAAAATCCTCTAACATACCTTTCTACATATATATAAAATATTCCAAAAGTTTTCTGCATAAAAAAACCAGACACACAGGTCTGGTTTTTTTTGTGGAATATTTTTTAGTAAGTTGAGATAAATCCACCACTTTGTATCGCGCCAGTTCTTAGGATTGTTACATTATTTACTATAACACCCATAGCCTTAATCGGTTCTACATACGTATCCAATACACCAATCTGATTATCGATAATATCAGGTGTGTTGTTCTCTTCATCACATTTGTTGAAGTAGTTGTACAATCCAGATCTGTTAACATATGTTTCACAGATTACATCAGCTCTAAGTTTAATTTCAGCTCTGATTTCTGGTGTGTTAAACTTCCACTGGAAGTCGAGTAACATATCAGCTAGTTCTCTCTCTAGTTCAATGAGAACTTCTCTAACGTGGATATAAGATAGAGCAGATACAAACTGAGTCTGTGCTGTATTCTCTGTTTCAATAACAAATCCTCTGTTTCTCTTGAACACGATTGGATTCATTTTAGCCCCGTTTAGGTTCTCAATATCCGTTTGTGAGAAGTCCATTTCAAGGTTGTTTATTCCTAAAACTCTACCATTAGTAACACCAGCGACAACAGTCCAAGGACTGATTGTTGAGTTTGTTGTTACAATTTTACGTAGATATGAACCTGCTACATACATAGCTGGTGGAACATCTATTATTCGCCCATTATCACTTATTGTAACATAAGGTGCGAAATAACCAACAGCAGATACACCCTTCCCTTGACCAAAAGAGTATAAGAAAGCAGCGGATGTATCGGGATCACCACCCTCTGCTATGAAACTAGTCTGAAGAACATTTTCGCTATCTACAAAACTTGGTGATACAGAATTTCTGAAGCTTCTCATCGAAGGCATATTTATGAAACCAAATGCGTCGAGTCTTTCACCACAAATATCAACCAGTTGTTGTTTTGAGTTCTCAATCAGACCAAGTCCAAAAGAGTCGACAACATATCTTAAGTCGAGAGCTTCTTTATTTGTAAGAGCTCTGAAAAGTGGTGTTCCTTTAGCTACCAGATTTAGAATCTGGTTTTGACGAGTTTCTGTTCCATCCGGCATAGATGCTTCTCTTATATTGAAACCTTCAAATGCCAGACCTTTGTAAGTTGTCACATAACTCTCAATTGGACTATATCTTTTAGTAATATAATCACCATTAACTGTGATCTTCTTGATAGCTGAATCACAAGTAAGTTCTGTAAGTGCTGTATTACCTGACCATCTTCTCTTTGTAAGGATTCGGGTAAGTTTCCTTGGCACTTCACCAGTTGCTAGAGAAGCAGTTGAGTAGTCTGCTTCAAGAAAATCACCGATTTTTATTTCTGGATATCTTGTAGAATCTACTAGTATTTTGTTAGTATTATCTGTCCAGCCTGTTGGAACTAAGATATCTACAGTTTGATCGAAGTTTCCTCTTTTTGAATATGGGAAGAAATTTGTGTTGTAATCTAAGTTTACTAAAGGTTGAGAGCCGGCTAATGTTTCATCTGAAAATTTACATACAAGATTTTCATTTGAACTTGTATCAGAAGTATACATTTTAAGGTAATGTTTAGTGCTAGCATCCCAAATATAATTTGCAACACCTGTCTCGTCGGTAACTACTTTGTTTAATACCCAATATGATCCACTTGCGGAAATAATTTCATATACACTTGTATTGAGTGTGGAATCTGGTAAGACGAAAGAAAAACCTGCTGCTATTTCTGCTGGAATACTCGCAGTAGGTGAAAATAATATCAAATCAAGATCAGAGTTTATAAACTGGTAGCTGATAGTTTCCGATAGTATATTAGGATGGAAGTAATCACCAGTGTTTATATTTCCATCGTAGTAGTTTCTGTAAAAAGTTGACCATTCACCAACAGAACCCGTGGCTGAATTGGCTACTGCTGTCTTTGTTTCGAATCCATTTTCACCAAGTATCAACTCATTATCTACTCTGTAGAGTATAAGAACACCAGACTTCATCAAAGTAGTCACAGCTTGTGGTAAAACAAGTTGGAAAGATTTATTCTGTGTTTGTGTATTAACTACATTTTGAACTTCGGTGTTTTTTAAACTTAGTTTATCAAAAGCCGTGTTCAAAACAATAGATCCCTTGTATTTATCAGTTGATTGTAAAAAAGATGTTAGAGAATTGAATGTTTTAATTCTTCTATAATTTTCATAATCAGATGTAGGTATTGTTCCAGTAGTTGATGGGAATAATACGTTCAATGTTTTAAGATCTGAACCAGTTGCTGTAATATAGTAATCTGATGAAGATCCATGCACAAGTTCTTTGTATCCTGAATGGCCTACAGTAACATTCGAATAAGTAACGCTACTAAATGATCCAGAAACTATATCGTAAGTTGTAAAACCTAAAACAATATCTGTAGCAGCAACCGTTGGATTTGTAGAACCTCTAAGTGTTTTAAATTCACCACTTGAGTTTAGGAAAAACACTTGAGAATAAGTTCCATCAGAAAGTGTTCCACTACTAACAGTAAAGGTAAAACTATCAGTTAATGATATAGTTGATGAACCAATAACCACAAAAGAATCTACACCAACTGTATATTCAAAATTGAAACTTGTGTCACCCATTAGGCTAAAAGACGATGTATATCCACTTATTGTTCCGGCCACAAGATCATATACATATCCATCACCATAGAAAGCTGTTCTTTCTTCTCTAGTTGGAGCATCTCTAAAATCACCAGAAAAAGTACCAGCTAGTCCGATTACATTACCGGGTGAGTCTAAATATTTCTCTGAGTATGAAAGTTTTTCAATAAGTGTTTCTTTGTAAGATAGGAATTCTACAGAAGTGGCTGATGTTCCAACTAAATTAGCACCAATCAAATCTATGCAACCAGTTGGAAAATCTGTTTCGTATTGGTCATTATCAAAAGTACAAAATAAACCAGTTCTATCTGTATCGTTATTGATGATTGTCTCAACAAATATATTTCTACCGTTAGCATCTCTGAAGTAAGGAACAAGTGATAAACCTTCATAATAAGCTAGAAGATTTATGTTTCTGTCGTTGGCAAAATTTCTAAGCTCGCTCTTTTTGATACCTTCTGTGGTAAAGTAGTTTGACCATCTTGGATCAGATGTAAGTTCGATGTAATTTGTCCAATCACCACCTATAACAATAACATCAATCATATAGTCTGATGCATAATCTTGCATATTTAGGGATCTTGGCATGTTTTCTACAGTTCCATACCACTCAATCATCGTTCTATCAAAGCCAGTCAGTGAAGATTTTACAACAAAAACAGTAATAACTCTATCAGAGAAATTTGTGAATGAAAGAATTTGTTTTGTATAGTCTGCTTGATTTTGTTTGGTATATGAGCCAAATGATTGCTCATCCCGCTTCCAAAAACCAGTAGTATCAAAAAATCTCCTGTAAGGAGCAGTTCTTTTAACTAGATTAGTATTGTTTGTTGAAGTAGAAAGGCTTCTATATCTTAGTAAATCTTGGGTATCAGAAGTAGATAAAAGATTGACCGCCGTTACTGGTGTTTGTTCAAGTAACTTGCTAATAGTCCTGTGAAAAAAAGATCCTTTTCTTTCTAGATTTCTATCTAATGGGCCAAAAATCCTTTCTAGATCAGAAGTATTCTGAATAAGAACTGCTGTGTTTACAGGACCTTTCCTAGAAAATCCAACTACTAGAGTACTGAATGTATCTATGATAGTAGGTGAATCGATTATTGACCTATCAATTTCTTCTAAAAAGACACCTGGTCTTTTGTATTTTCCAATTTGAATTGCCATATTTGTTTATTTATTTTGATACTATATATATTTATTTAAAAGTGATTTTTTTCACTTTTTTATGAAAGTAGTGTGAAATACTCCTTGAAGTGCTTAAGACGATCTGCAAGACCGATAGTTCCACCATTTACTCTTTTTGTAACAGCTGTTACTGTAGCTTCATCACTACCTTTATCACAAATAGCCCATAGTTTATTAGAATCAAAAAAGAAAGCAGCTGATGCTAGTGGATATTTACTAGCTACTAGATCTGGGTTACCAACTGTATCTTCACCGATAAACTTTGCGAAGTTTGTATAGTTTGATTTACCGGTTAATTGAATATAACCACGTCCTCTGAATTTGTAACCCTCTTTTGTAGATTCGTCACCGTTACCCATACGACCACCATATACTTTTGAAGCTATCTTTTCTGGATTTTTAGCGTAAGAATCAGCAGTAGCCCCAGGGAAATATTTTGGAAATATCTTTTTTAGACCATCTGCAGAATAGTTCAGGTTTTCCTGAATATGCTTAAATCCACCAGATTCGTGTCCACATTGTGCTAGAAAATGAGCTAGTCGAAGTGGTGTGGTAATGTTGAATTTTTTTGATGTATCCGGAATTTGAGCGATCACAGCATCTGGAATATGCCCTTTTAGTTTTTCAAGTTTGAAATTTGAATCTGTTGGAAATACTACATCTTCTTTGATTGGTTTTGCAGCGGCTGGTGCAGTAGATGTAGCTACCGCGGGAAACATCTTAGCCCATGTGCCATCACCTACAATACCATCAGCAGTTAAGCCATTGGCTGCTTGCCATTCTTTCACTTTCTTTTCAGTTCCAGGACCGAACACACCATCAGCGGTCAATCCCAATTTTTGTTGAAGTTTTTTTACTTCTTCTCCTTTTGAATTTAATTTAATTACCATAGTTTTTTATTTTTTTTCTAGTATATATAAAATCAAAAATCATTTATTTTTCATAGCATTCTCAAGTGATTGACGAAGAGCAGAGGAAAATTCTGTTCTCTCGAAAGGTAGTTTTTCATCTTGAAGTTGCAGAATAGTAGAACTCACAGAGGTTTTATTTGATCCTTCTCCGATGAATTCCTTTCCATCAATAATAACTTTTGTTTTTACTATTGTTTTCTTTTGTTTGAACTCAAAAGGTCCAACTCTAATACCTTTTGTGGGAGCTTCGATTGAAAGTATCTCTACGTTAATAGCCCTTCCACTATCACACAAGGTATATTTATCGTTAGCAAGTTCAGTAACGATTTGTTTTGCACCATAAGTTAGTTTTGTATCTTGAACACCGTTCATATGAGCCAGTGTAATAACACTAGCTATGAAATAACAAATTATTGTATCCATTTTATTTTCTAGATTTTATCTTGAAAAGTTAATTTCAAGTAATTTATATATCTAAAAAATTAATCCCGAATTTTAGAAGCAGTAGTTGTAGTCCTGTGTTTACCTTTAGAAACTATCCAGAGTTGCGAAGTATTCTCGAAAGTTCTCGTACTACTTCTTGGTTTTGTAAGGTAATAATTTGTTGTTGAGGAGTTTTGTTCTATATCTAATTTTTCTGTATTTGAAAAAACTGAATTTTCATTAACTACTAAACCACTAGAAAAGCTAGACCAACAAGATCGAATATCAAAATAATTGATTGTAGAATCTGAGTTGAAATCACAGCTGTAAAAATCCCAACTTCTTGCTTCTGATAGAAAAGTTTTGATGAAGATTAGGTAATTCAAATCACCTTCAGATATAGTGTTTGTATAATTAGATGCGTCAACCGTAACTCGGTAGGTATAATTTTGTGGATTAGAAAAAGAACTTACACCTTGAGAGTTTGTAGTAGTAGTTCCTTGTGAAGTCCAAGTTGAACTTTGAACAAAAGGTGTGAAAACAACAGATGAGTTTGAAGTTCCACTCCAATTAACACCATTTCTACCAGAGGTGGTGATTATTTGTGAGCTATTGCTATTGGATATACCTTGAAGAGAAGCTAAAGAAGAGCATCCGGGATGCGAAAGAACATTTATTCTTATTGTATTGGATGTTTCTGATAGTATAATCTGAAAATCAGTAAAGAGTGTAGTGTTAGTTCTGCAGTTGTAGTAACCTATATGATAACTTACTATAAATCTTCTATCGGGTGAGGATCCCAAGGTCTGGTATCTTACAAAATAACTAGATATTGGAAATAGATCCATGGCGTTTGCATGAATACCATTAGGTACTACATTGTTTGGAGAACCCCCCACAATATTACCACCCGTATTGGTAAATGATATCCATCCGTTTGAGGAAATATTTACTGTTGTAAAATTAGTTCCCCAGTAGTTGAAACTGAATCCGATCGGGAGGTTTGTTATTGTTTGGTCATCTCCAAGAGTAAGTGAAGTTCCTGATGTTGATTCATATGCATATGCGGCTACACCTTGTGTATATCCAGTTTGACCTGGAACAAAATGTTCAACTGTTACTGGTATACCTTGTGGAATTCTACCATCGATTGTTGAAACATTAATAACTTGGCCATGTATAGCACCGGATATTAAGAGAAAACAGGTAAGGATTCCAAATATTTTCATTTTAATATATATAAACAAAAAAACAAAAGTCCAAAGTATGAAACTTATGAACTACACAAGAGCTAAAGACTTTTGTGTTTCTACGGCACACGCATAATCCAATGATTTACGTTGAGTGACGCTGGGTTGGTTCCTCAACCCGAAATTTTTTATATTTATGGCAGCATTTATGTCGCGATCATGTATTTCACCACAATCCTTACATACCCATTCACGATCTGATAATTTCAGGTCCCTATTCTTCGCACCACAAGAATTACAAGTTTTACTAGATGGTTCAAACCTATCAATTACTTGGAGTTTTTTACCATACCAATCACACTTGTATTCCAACATAGACTTGAGTTTGGACCAACCCATGTCTTGAATAGCTCTTGATAATTTACCATTCTTCATCATATTAGAAGTTCCAAGATCTTCAATACATATTGTATCATAATTATCCACTAGATATTTAGATACTTTATGTAAATAGTCTTCACGTTTATTCCTGATATGCTCATGAATTAATGATACTTTAAGTTTTTGGTTGTTGTAGTGATTTGATCCTTTTTGTTTTCTAGCTAAGGATCGCTGCTCAATCCTTAACCTATTTAATTCGGATTTGAAGAAGTCTTGGTTCTTGAACTTCTTACCATCCGATGTTATAGCAAAATCTTTAATTCCTAGATCCACACCAACACTAGTGTATAATTTAATTGGTTTCTTTTCTGGTTTGGACTCATGTGTATCTACCAATATACTTATATAATATTTATTAGTTGTTGATTTTGAAATAGTTGATGTCTTTATAGTTCCACTAAATTCTCTATGCATATCTATATCCACCAATTTAAGTTTAGGTATGAATACTTTACCTTCCTTTAAATAGACACCTTGTGGTAATTGGAAACTCTGCTTTGAATATTTATTCTTAAACTTTGGAAAACCACCACCTTTGAAGAATCCGATATAAGCACTATCTAGATTTTTCATAGCCATTTGGAGTGATTGACTCGGTGCGTCAATCCAGTCTATATGGTCTTTGAGGTCTTTAATTTGATTATTTAGATCGAAAGCTGATATAGATTTTCTGTGTGATTTCCAAGCATTTATCTTTGTTTCTAATCCTAAATTATAGACAAATCTAACTTGACCAAAGATATTTGATAGTTTAACTATTTGATCGTCAGTTGGTTATATTCTATATTTATAGGATTTTAACATAATTTATATATTAAAAAGTGTATTTTTCCACAAACTTTTTGGTTATTTTTTATAAAAAGTTAAGTCAAATTCATCACAGAAGCTAAAGACTTCTGTGTTGTCTTTGACCGTCAATATAAAACAAGTTCTAGATTGGGATATTTACGAAGAGCCGAAACTTGTTATTGAGTTACCAGAAAGAACATACAAAATAGCCTATAACAAAGCAAAAGATATTTTTTACATTGATAGATACTATCTAGTAAATCAAATTGTAGGAAAAAGAGTAGTTGATAAAAATATTTTAGACGAGTTTAAGGAGTTTTTTTATGGCCAACTTTTTGATATTAATCAAAAGTATGGAGATCAATAGACTAAACTAGATTGATTAGTAAAACCAGGAGAAAGTAGATAAAAATTTGACACCCCTCCCGAAATCGGTGTAAAACTATAGGTTGTTAAAACTCCAGGGATAGAAACTCGTGTGTCTACTGTTCCAGATAAGAGATTATCCCACTGAGTTTCGGTAAAAAGTAAAGTTCTTTTTTGATAGCTAAGACCGTTTATTCTTCTTGATATAGTATAGATATCACCAACACTTATTCTAGTATCACCATTTAGTTCGTATTTGTGAAAGTGAATAGATTTAGTAGGTATCCTACCTAAAACTACACTATCAATACCTAAATAATCACTACTTGTTAAGTTTGATGAAACTGTAGGTATAGTAATTTCAATAGACCATTCATCACTAGCAGTTGTTGGCGAAGAATATGAATATTGACCTAGTGAGTTTGTTGTTTGAGTTGATTGAACTTGCCAACTACCCGGTATAGTTGTTAAAATACCTAGTTCAGAGGTTTGCAGTGTATATGTAGATTGACCAGGTCTTTTCCATACAACTGTTAATCCATCCCCCCCACCATATTCTTGCATCCTTGCTCTGAAGGTATATTGTGTTCCAGCTACTAGATTTATGGTTCCGTAAATAGGACCACTCATACCGTGACCTCCATAATAACTTACAACAAAAGTTCCACCAATGAATAAATCACTTCCATCATCTGAGTTTATTCCAAAAGAATATTGACCAGTAACTTGAGGTATAAAAGTTCCAGAGACTTCAACAGAGTAAAAATCACCGTTGTTTGGTATAGTAGCACCTGCGTTTCTAAGAGTAGTAAAAGTAGTAAAGTTAAGACAAGTTGTTATAGGAAGAGTTCCCGTCCATCTTAGTTGAGTGTTGGAAAATCCAGTATTAAATAATCTATCAAAATCTGATGTAACTGTTGGGTACTGACCATATTGAGAAGTGTTTCCATTTCCAGCATGAGTTGAATAAACCCGAACATTAAGAGTCGAGGATAAGGCCGCTTGTGGAGATCTCTTAGATAATTTAGTAACTATATTTGGTATTGGTGTGCTGCCCTCAGCTCTAATTGTGCCTGAATGAGTGAAATTTTGAGCACCTACACCTAATGTTAGAAGAAGAAATAAAATAGAAAATAAACTCTTCATAATAAAATTTTAGTTCCGGTTAAAACTTGCCAGTTTAAAAAAGATTGATTTAGTTGATAAACACCTGAGAAACTTACAGTCCATTTGAATTTAGAGGTAACTTTCATATCGGTGTTTACCATCGGTATAATCAATAGGCCACTTTGATACCACTGACCGGCATAATAATATGTATAGGGTGAATAAACACCAAGACCTAAAAAGTTTATACCTAAAGAACGACCACCTTTGAAATTTGTAAATCCTCCACCCATAAGTGCCCAGTTTCTGAAATCTTGGTCGCCTAGTTTTCCAAAGGTGTAAGTAGTTCCAGCCATAAGAGTAACTTTATTCATTTTTTGTGCGTTCAGAAGTGATGCTGTTAAAAACCAGTCCTCTTTAAAGTTTGTCATATAGGATGTTGAAAATATTCCCATATAATCCTTTACTTTTAAAGATCCGTAACCTGATAAATTAAAAATATTTTGACCGGTTTGATAGTTAATATTGATACCTTTAATAAAAGTTTGATTAGTGTTCATATGAGTTAGTGAGGTATTGAAACGAAAATTATCGTTACCTGTCTTAGTGATATCTGAGTCGTTTCTTATAACGACGATATCACCAGTAGCTATAAGAGCACCGTTAGCTGCTCGAGAAGAACCTCTTGATGATTTTCCACCACCTGATGATCCAGATCCATCTCCACTACCACTTTCTCCTCCGCTTGATACTTGTTGATTCTGCTCACCTACAGCAGTTACACCACCTCCGGTTTCTGAACTTCCCTGTCCGGTCCCACCACCAGTATTACCACCTGGCCTTTGATTAGATCCACCAGAGCCTGAATTGTTGCCGGGAGATGATGAGCCACCTGAGCCACCTGAGCCACCTGAGCCACCCGAACCACCTGAGCCACCCGAACCACCTGAGCCACCCGAACCACCTGAGCCACCTGAACTACCACTGGTGCTACCTCCTTGTCCTCCAGAACTTGATCCATCACCACTACCACCAGAGCCAGAATTTCCTGATACAGAACCACCTGAATTGTTTGAGTTTTCCGAACCCGAATTATTTTCTCCACCACTACTACCGTCACCACTACCTACTGAACCACTACCTACTGAACCACTACCCATACCACCTATTGAACTTCCAATTGAACTAGCCATAGAAACAACTGAAGTGAGTGATGCTACACTATTCGCAGTAACACTTCCTATAAAGTTTGTAACATTTGTAGCTTCACTCGCCGCTTCTGAAGCACAAGGATTTGCACCTGCTGGCAATGAGTTTCTAATTGAAGTTACCCATTGTTCGTAAGCACCCGCCTCTAATTCAGCATATGTAAAGTTTTTTGCTTGACCAGCAAAAAACATAGTAACTTGTGAACTTTGTGTTGTTAATTGAACGGATTGTTGTCTTCCGTTACAAGGGTTTATATAAGTATAGGTGAAATCCTGAGCTTTTACGCTCAAAATTCCACCTATACAAAGAGTGAATATTAAAGATAATAGAAATTTACCAACCATTTTGCTCTAGACGCTTTACTAGGTTCATTGTAGCAACCTCTAAAGCTTTCTGAGTAGCAATACCAACAGTTGATTGGTCAAATCCCATTTCTGGATTCTTGAAGTAACCCTCACCAAATTGTGTGGATTGACCTTGACCAGAGGCAACGATATATTGTGAATTTTCTACGTTAACTAAACGAATTTGAATACCCATAATAGTTGTGTTGGTTTTCTTTAATTTACCTTTATCGTAGTTTTCACTATATGATACAGAAAAATCATAAATCTCTGCGTAAACGATATATTTTGGTAAGCGGATACCCTCCATTTTTAGTTTAGTTTTACCATCATCTAAACCATCAATCTTCTTTTCCCACGCATCCAACATTTGGTTTACAACAGCATCTTTTTCTTCAGTAAATTCGAAACGATTGGTATAAAGTAGATTTTCTACAATACGGTTAGATACACCAAGACCTAGTCTTTTTTCCCTTAGTTCAGGAAAAGTTTCCCAGAGTTCTTTGTTGACATTCAGTTTTGAAAGCTGTACGGTTTGTTTTTTACCCGTATAGGTTGAGATAGACTCTAATGTTCTATCTGTTTTTTCAAACTCTGCTTGGTATTGAGTAGTTGAAATGCTAGATTTACAACCTGCCAATACTAGAAGACTAAGTGAGAATATTGATAACCACTTTTTCATTCTTCGCCCTCCTGTTCTTGTTGTTTTGCTCTAAGTCTCTTCATCCTTTCGGCTGGAGTTTCTTTCTTTTCTTCAACAGGTGCTGCAGCTGCTGGAGCTGGAGCTGATTGAGCTGGTGCTACCTCTCTGATAGTTTCTTTTTCTCTGATTACAGTAGTTCCACCACCACCCCCTGCGGATGCGTTACTTTGGTTGTTGTTTTCCAAGTTAAGGTTAATGACCGGAGCGGCAGCCGGAGCTGCTTGCTCGGTTTTTTCACCTTCATTGTCATTTCCGCCACCTCCGAAGAGAGTAGTAGAAATCCATACACCACCACCTGTTACTACAGTTGCTAGTGTGCCTACGATGGTTTTTTTCAATCCACCCCAGGAGCTATCGTTTTCGGTTTCTTCTGCCATATTTTTTATTTTTTTTTATTTTTTAATAAACTTATATATTTTTTGTTTCGTGTCTGTAGTTAATCTAACAAAATATAAGCCAGGCTCGAGAGTGTTTGTTTCGATTCTTCTGGTGACGATTTGATCTTGTGCTACGAATTGTGTTTCTCTACTGTGGATTTTTCCAGATAAATCGAAAATTTCTGAAATTAGATTGCCTGGTGCTGTTTGGAAATAATCTACATACATTTCATCAATAACTGGATTTGGATAAATTCTAAATCCGTTGACAAGCTGATCTACAAGATCTCTAGCTCTTCTACCATTAACGATTGTAGCATCAGTAGGTGAAGGAATAATATTTAAATCTTGTGCTTTTTCACTACCAGCCGCTTTGTTAATGATTTGTATAGGAGCTTCTTCCCAGTTATTGTTTAAGATTTCAAATTTGAAGTTAAACATTTGTGTAGGATTGGTGATTAGAGAAGGTGCCATTTTTGATTCGTGACCACCCCATAAGATTTCACCTGATTTAGAAGAGATAAATGAGTTCCAATAACTAGCTTCTGGACCTACAGATACACCTACAAACTTGAAGATTTGAGGATCATATTTAAGACCAATTTGTGATGCTCCTACTTTATTTCCGTGAGTGATAAGTGTAACATTAACATCTACCGTATTATCACCTGAAATAGTAAGTTTTGGAATTCTAAATTGAACTGAATCCTTAATGTTTTGGTAGATCATACCTTGATCAAGAACATAAGATGTTCCAGAATTTCCAGTATTAAGTCTCTGTATTTGGAAAGATACGTTGTTAAGACCTGTTCCAGTAACATCACCAAGAACATATCCAATGTAACTCATAGAACTCATACCATTAAGTAATAGATCAATGAGAGTTGTCCCGATAATTGAACTTTGGAATGTGTTCGGGTTGGTTATTATTTGATCGTATTCTCCTGGTGTATAATACCTTACGTTGTATTCGTTGGCAACAACTGGTGACCATGTCGTTCTACCAGTAGCTAGACGATTGAAGATAAGATAAGCATCTGAAACTGAAATAGAACTACTTCTATTTACGTCAGCTTGTTGAAACTCATAAGATTGAGCCGTGTCAGCGTAGATACTCATATCAGAAAGACGATAAGCATCAGTGATATTAATAGCTGAGTTATCGGATAAAGTATCTAAGTTTGATACTAATTTTACATCGTAGAAAGAAGTATCGTATGGTATTTTGATATCAGCAATACCAATGGCATCGGTAGTGAATCTTTGACCTCTTTGATATGTCTGTGCTGACTTTAACTTGAAGTCATAAGCAAAAGGCATTCCACTCGCTGGTGTGCCATCAACATTCAATACCGAAACCGGTATGGAAATAGTATCCATCTGGAATCTACCACCTAAGTTGTATGTTCCTAGGGTATTATCGATACCACTTGTAGTTGTAGCTATATTGTTGTATGTTGGAATGCCCGTCACTCTTAGTGAGTCTACCGATGAAGGGTTGAAACCAACTGCGTGTGGTAGTAGAACTTCAAACACAGCACCATCTGGCCAATCAAAAACAGCAGATGAACCAGTATAAATAGCAGTTGCGTTAACCCAACCTGGTTGAGAATAATACGAACCGTATTTAGTAATGATTGAAGTAGTAGTAGGTCCCCATTTAACAATAGGCTGTTTAAATGAAGATTGTGGATAGAAAAACCTTACCTGAAAACCAGCATAGTTCGTTAGGGTTGGATTGTGATAGTGAAGATAAACCTTAGTAGTATCTTGAAGAATGCTACCAAGTGTAAACACAGTGTCAATAATGAAGTGTGGTGAAGATGAGTTTGGTGAGATCAAAACTTCATTTCTACCGTTTTGGCCGAACGCGTTGAGCGTGATTAGGGCAAAAAGCCCAACAAGAAACTTTTTCATGGCTATTATTCTTCTGTATTTCCAGATGAGAGAGACACTCCGTCTTCTTCATCCATCTTTTGAACGAGCATTTTATCTCTGTCTTCGTTTGAGAACCAGAAATCAATTACTTTGTTCAAATTACCAACAAAAGCACCTAGAAGGATAAGTAAAAGTTCTTTCCAGGCTTCGGCAATTGTAGCTTTGAATAGTACGGCCATGACTATACCAAAGATTATAAAGAAAAATGTTGATAGAATAATCAGTGTAATCTTCCATCTATTAGACTGCATAGTTTGCAGCATGAAAGTGAACCGTTCGTCCGGCTCAACTTTTTGGTACTCTGTGTTGTAGAGTAGTTTTGTAAGTAGTCCCATAACTTATTTTTTTATTTCTATATATTAAAACAAAAAAACGAGTTTTTAACAAAAAGATAGGTTTTTTACTTGAAATTGTCTATTTGTATTCTAAGATCTGATAGTTTTTTCTTAGAATCTGTAATTAGTTTTTGATGTTTAGTCTCTTCTTCAGATATTTTTCTCTTAAGAAGATTTATTTCACCCTCTTTGGTGGATAGTTGAGTATTCAGAAGTTTTGATTGTTCTTCGAGTTCTTTAGAAAGTTCAGGTTGTGATTTTTCAATTTGTGCTTTTTCTTGACCTTCTTTTTGAGTTTTTACCTTGAAATTTTCTAGATCTTTGACTTTTCTTTTTAGATCCAAAATAGATGAATAGCTAGAAAAAAGAGGATTTATATAGGATATCTCTTGCTGCTGGGTATCTTGAATAAACTTACCAAGTTTCAGACGGTTGACTAAATCTGTCTTATCTAGATAGGTATTATAGATAGTTTCTAATCCCGGTCTTTGAGTATCGTACTGCTTTATCTGGTCTTCTAAGGTATTATAGTGGTTTTTTTTATCTACTAGAGAAACATTTTCACCAGGTTCTATACTATATTTTTCTAGGAATAATCTAAAAGTTTTTAAAATTTTCATTTTCTTAACTCTATTAATCTGGGATCGTTGACCGGACTAGTTTGTAATATAGATTTCATATAATCCATAAATTTAGGTGAGCCTGAAACTGAGGAAACTTGTCTTTCAAATATGGTATCATAGGCTAGTCTGTCGTCAGTTATTACCGGACTTTCATACTTATCTATATTTTTGCTATTATCTCTCAGTCTGGCTGACTTTAGAGTGACCGGCCCAGACTTTGGTGGTTTTTCTCCACCCGGATTTTTTCTACTTGTGTGAGTATCACTAGACAGTGTCACTTTTTGAAAATCTATTGTAGTAATTGGATCTTGGTTGTATTTTACATAAAAAAGACATAATTTATTATCATCTTTCAAAAAATAATATCCATAATAAAGAGTCGGATTAGGATTCAAAGTATCTGTTAAATCGCAATATCTATTGCACGGAGTTATTTTTTTACTGTAGATTTCATTTGCAACTAGAGGTGTTTTGAAAGTGATTTTGACAGGATAAAAATTCAATTCCGATGTGCCTAATGTAGTCCTTATTTTTTTCACCTTTACAGTATCTAACTCACTTAAAAAAACTAATGTTGGATTCGGATTTATGTTAACCAGACTAGATGGATTTGATGCATCTTCAACCTTAGTGAAATCTACTGTATCTCTTTGTATGGAGAAAGCCCAATGACCGGAAAGTTTTGGTGAAGTTATAGTTTGATTCTGAAATTGAAGTGTTTTGAGAGCAGTATCATCATTTTCACTGTTTGATGCTGCGTTTCCTGGTTTATCTGGATTTTTGAGTTCCTCTAGACCGAAATACCTTCTTTTTACATTACTTATTAGTAAAAGTCCATCACCACATTTATTGGGTGTGATGAGGTCTTCTAATAACATGAAAATCGCTGGCCCCATCTGTCTTTCTTTAGTTTGTGCATTTTCATTAACTATTTTATATCGCATAGATTCGTTTGGTTCATTGAACTTATCCTCACTACCCGGATAACTAAAGTTAATATTAGCAAATATTTTTCTAAGTTCTTGATCTTCTAATAACTCACGCATAGCTTTTTGGAATTTCTCATAAACTTTTCTCTGCGCCCAAGGACCAAAATTTGGGATAATAGAAGTCCCACCAGCATCTAGAGGTGTACTAGTAGCGCTCCTTTGAGGGTTATCACCTGTTCCTAACTTTTGGTATTGTTTGAAAGTCTTCATAGAGACCCTACCACCTGGTCGCCCTGATGGGATATACTCAGTTGCAAAAAGTTCATAAGCTGTTGTCAGTAAGTTTAATAGTCTAATGATAGCATCTGAAGCTTTTTTTCTGGTAAGTGTAAATTTACCAGAGCTCAATTCAGATTCTAACTTTTTGAATTCTACTAGATCATCACGAGTCAATTCATATTTAGAAATATCGTTTCTTCCACCGAAGAAACCAGAATAAACCTCCTCTTTCACAGATTCATTATCTTTATCTTTCTTGGGTATACTTCCATGAATAAATAAGTCATTATATAGTTTACCTACACTATCTGTATCAGAACCCTTCTCAACACCATCATCACCATCATCGCCACCATCATCGCCACCATCATCGCCACCATCATCGCCACCATCACCACCACTATCATCATCAACAGGCACAATATCATCTGTGCCTCCAGTATCTACCTTCTTGACTGGACCTTCTATCCATTCACCCTCACTACCAGTCATCTTAGGCCCTTCAACTAGACCAGTCATAAGTTGATTCTTCATATTATATAGGAAAGAAAAGAATTTTTTCAATAATCCATAAATTTCTCCATGTTCTTTTTCATCAAATTTATTTGATCTTTTTAATCCAATGAGATAACTCAATATTGATTGAAAATAGGTTATTAAAACCGATAAATCAGAAATAAAAATTCTTCTCTCTTGATAAATTTTATTTAGTTGTGATTGGCTAGCAACTGTTTCATTGATACCCATTTTTCCTATCTTTTCATAGAAATCTTCACCACCCTTGAACTGTATACCATAAAGTGATTTAATAAAAGTACTTAAAAAAATTCTCAATGATTTAGGATCTGAAACAAATAGCTCATCGATCCAATTTTGACTTGCTGACCACTTAGAAAAAATTTGGCTTTTAATTCCAGAACCAACTAGTTGTGATAGATTTGCGTCACTTGGTTTATACTTACCCAAAAATGCCATAATATTTTTTAACATTCTCAATATGTTATCTAAATTCGTCACTGCATCGGTAAGTAATTCAGGTTTTAGTTCACTCGGTTTGGTTAAGGTCATAGAGTCATTTTTTTCTTGTTCACCTCTTTTATTGACCACTTTTGCTAGTGATCCTGAATTATTACTATCTGCAAATTCAAGAATTAATTTTCTTTTCGCTTCGAAGTCGGAAAACTTTTTAAATATTTTTGATTCATTTTTTACCGAGATCTCATCTCTTAGTGCTGCGTCTGTATCTCTTATAACATCTTTACCCTTCCATTTTTGTTTACGATTAATAGATCTACCACCTATAGGTGTACCACTATTGCATTTTTTCCATCTGAGCCTTCTTAATTCAACAGCAAAATCTGAGTGAATGTTACGTAACTCATCGAGTTCTTGTCTAGTAAGAACATTTTTTAGGTCCTGGTCTCCATCCCTTGCACTAGTTAGATTATCTAGTTCTTGAAAAAAGTCATGCAAAAGTCCACTAGACAACTCTTTTGAGCTCTGAGAAAAGTCTGGAGTAGCGATATCACTAGCATCAGTACCTATAAGATTTGAAATTTTAGTACCAGAGCCACCAGGGCCACCACAATCAACAGAACTTCTAAAAGCAGGAAACTCTGTTGTAAGTGACATATTTCTAATACCAGACACAAAATTCTTAATGCGATAACGATAAAGTTTGACTCTCAAATCTTTATCAAGACTTTCTTTTAAGATTTCATAGATGGTCGCTTTGATTTGTGTATTGACACCCTCTATTTGAACAGCGTCGTAATTGAGTTTAAGTACTCTAATAGTCGAGTTGATAAGTCGACCGAACAAAGATCCACCCCAAGTGACTTCGTTTTGAAAGACTTCGTTTATTTTATTTTGATCTAAAAAAACATCTCTTTTAAGAATATATCGCATAGTAATATTAAATTTATTCTATATATTTATTTTAACATTTCGTTTTTTAGAGCAAACTCATAAATATCTAAAAAATTAACTTCTTTTAGAAACCCACTCCTTACATCCGATAGTGTTTTTGCTCTTTTTGATATTTTAAGTATTTTATCAGACCATTTTTCTGAGAATTTAGATGAAAATTTCCCCCAGTTACCTCGATAATGTTCTGGTTGTCTCCACTCTTTATGACCACCAGTAAGCCAATAAAGTGATTTTACGGGATTTATATTTCTATCAAAAACTATTTTTGTAGACCAAATAGAATCATCTTTTCTTATCTTTGACATCATTATAGCTACTGCTTCACAAAAATCAATTGTGATTTCATTTCCAATTTCAAAGAAAAATTGACCATTAGCCTCTTTTTCAATAAGAACTACTCTATTAGTTCTTAGGTTTTCGTTGCTCTCTAAATTCTTTTTCATATCCGTAAATTATTTTTTTTTAAGTGTTTATTCTCGAACACCACTTATGAACTTGCCATAAAATTGGCCTCCTTCGATAATACCGTTATGAAAAGTTCCCCAGAACTTTCCGCCTTTCAAAATACCATAATACCAGTCACCTGAATAGAAAAATCCATCCCACCATATAAGTGTCCTCTTTTTTATTTCTATTTTGGCCATCTCTATCTCAGAGTCTATAAGCCAGTGAAAACCTTCAGATTTCAGGATTTCATCAATACGATCCTGATCAGTTATTATCGAAGTAGCGAATTTTAATTGTGAGTACCTCATAGATCAGATACTCTATATATAAAAAATAATATATAACTTCAAGATATGAAATCACACTTTTTCGATATAGATTGTTTATTGAAGGTTAATCAAAAAGCCTGGATCGTTGATAAGCTCAATCCAAATAAGCCTATCATGAAAATTTCACCAGAAGACTTCAATTTATTTGAATCTGGTATCTACCAAAAACTCGGTCATAAAATTGATTTTAATGGAAAAAGGTTTTATTTAGACACCGATACCTACAACCGTCTTCGTGTAAAGATAAAAAAATCAGGTGTTAATCTAGGAAACTTAGGTATTTCACTCCAAGAGTTCTTGAATCCTGATATTATTGGTGGGCTTGATTATAAAATAAACTATCAAATATTAGAACCTCTAAAAAACTCAGAAGATGATATCTATATTATACTCTCGAAACAAACTAGATCGTCCTATACAAAAATGCTTGAAAAACTTCAAGATGCCTTTAGAGAGTTTGGTGTAAATGTAAAAAGATATTATTTTGTTACAGAAACTTTTTATTCTCAAAAAAGAGATGAAGTTAAATACGCTAAACTAAAAATATTAGCCCAGCACCTGACCGGTTACAAAATTGAAGAGAATAAATTTATTGATAAAGAAGTAGAAGAATATCGCCAAGTAAATTATTGGGATAACTCTATAGAAACACCAAAATATAGAGGGTATATCAACGATATTATTCGATATTGTTTGAAAAACTCAACGCCAGCTATACAGGAAGTTATCAAAGAAAATCTCATTCAACTACCTTGTAAGTTTATAACACATCAGGTATTTGATAACGGTGTAAATCCAGTAGAAACCCAAGAGGGGCAGGTTGTTCTACAAAAGTTTATTAAAACTTTCGAGTCTTTTAAATAATTTTCTCAAAATCTAAAAAAGGTACATCTGTTTGTCTTGACATTTTCCTAAGATAGGGTCTTATCTTTTTCCAACCTGTTTGTGAATATCCACTAACCAACAGAGTTATCTCCTTTTTCCCAGCCCAATTTAGAATTTCATCTATTATGGTCTTTGCAAAGCCTCTACCTTCAAAACCTAGACGAGTAGATATAAAACTTATCTTCCAAGGGTTTTGATATCTAAAAGAAGCTATTTTTTGTGAAAAATCATAATCTTTAGCAAGATGGGCCACACAAACAGGTGTAGAATTCATTTCGATTACAAAAAAAATTACCGAATTTTCTGGATATAAATATTTATCAATAGAAGTGAAAAACTTAAACTGTCCTGAAAAGCAGTTCCGACTCCAAAAATAATCAGATGCCTCTAAAGAGCCTAGAATCATTCTTTATTTTTTAGATATTTATCAATCATGTCGTTTAGTGAACGGTTATCCATAAGACCCGTTGTAGAACCTGTTGACTCGTCACCACCAGATATTACATCATCTTGAGTAGATATTTCATTCAGTCCAAAATCTTTACGCATATCTTTATAGAATTTCTCAAGCTCAGTTCTTTGAGATTGAGAAAATTTAGTGTTTTCTCTTATCTGTGAAATAGATTGATTAATAACTTCATGCATTCTAGCTGAGTTATCACCATTGTCTACTTGTTTTAGTTGAGTTAAGAAGTTTCTTCTAGCCATGCGTTGTAAAAAAAGAGCTTCTGCGTAGATATTAGCATCTTCTTTTAGTTTATTGATAACATAGGGGTGTTTTCTGATTGATGGATTATCACCTAGGTATAGGTCTACTAAGCTCTCTAAAATCTCTATAGACTGCTCACTAGTTTCATCAATATCTTTATCATAATCATAGATCTGTATAGTTCCAAGATCCGGTAAATCTTCTCTTTTAGCTAAATATTTACCTACTTCAATCTCTTTACTCTCATTTTGTAGGCGTGCAAACTCCTCTTGAAGTTGGGACATTTTTTGCTCTTTTTTATCCATTTACTTAAAAAACCGTTTTTCTATATATATTATTAAAAACATACTGGTTCATATGCCTGCACAAAAAAAAGAAGAAGTCGTAAGACAGATAGTATTCACAACCAAGATGGTTGAGAATGTTACTAAAAGTATCAACGATGGTGTTGTAGTTAAAAGATTTCAAAATCCATGGTTTCAAAATGAAATCGGTGTAAGAAGAAGTGGGATTGTGTTCAACAGAACAGAAGAAGAAGTTCAAGAATACATAAAATGTAAGCTTGATATTAAATATTTCGCCCAAAAATATTGTAAAATAAAAACCGAAGATGGAACGATTACTCACATCCAACTTCGTGATTATCAAAAAGAAATCTTGGATTTATTTTCTAAAAATAGATTTTCTATATTGTGTTCAAGTAGACAGGTAGGAAAAACTGTCAATACCGCAATCACAATATTACACTTTTTACTATTCAATAACGATAAAAACGCGATGATCGTAGCAAACGTCGCGGCTACTACTATTGAAATTGTAGATAAGATCAAATCTATTTATGTTCTACTACCTTTCTTTTTGAAGGCTGGTATAAAAAACTGGAATCAACGAAGTATAGTTTTTGATAATGGATGTAGAATAAAAACCGCAGCTAGATCTAAAACACCAGCTATTGGTTTTACGATTGACCTTCTTTATATGGATGAGTTCGCACATATACCTTCAAATATCATCGAGCCATACTATACGGCTGCTTACCCAACAGTATCTGCTATACAGAACTCAAAAATTATTATTACCTCAACACCAAACGGTATGAATCTTTTCTATAAACTCTTAACTGCAGCCGAAAGACCAGAGGGTGATCCTCTTAAAAACAACTACAAAGCTATGCGAGTTTATTGGTATCAAGTTCCGGGTAGATTTGTAACTTATTACCGATTGAATCCATTTAAGATGAGAGATCTAGGTCTCACTAAAGAGATGGTATTCGAGCTTGCTGAAGAAGAGTTTAAAGATTCTACAAAAGTTTTACTTAAATACAATCCAGATTTTGATAAAGATGTTGTTCATGTGTACAATAATGATATTATAACCGAAGAGGTATCTAAGGGGTTTAGATTTTTAACACCTGGTGGAAAGGAAATTCATATCTCCCAAATAAGTGAAGTTTCAACATGGAAAGAAGAAGCCATTAAAGATATCGGCGGAGAAGATGCCTTCAATCAAGAGTTTGGATTAAGATTTATTAACTCATCAAGATCGCTGCTTTCAGAGAGTATTATAGAGGGTCTCATTAAGGGTAAGAAAAATTACGAGTGGCAAGAGATTGATAAGATGGAGACCTTTCTCAATTTTTCTTATCAAGATCTTAAATGGATAGATGATCCTGATGTTTTTTCTCAAGAAAGAAGAAAGTTAGTTAAAGGTATAATCTCGATTGATATTTCAGAAGGTTTAGGTCAAGATTATTCAGTCATGAATATATTTAAGATTTCACCTAAATCTATGGACACCGTGGAAGCTTTCAGCACAGATTATAAAAACCTTTCTGATTTCTTTTGCTTAGAACAAATCGGGTTATTTAGAAGTAATGTTATATCGGTCAAACAACTAGCTGAACTTTTTTATGTTCTAGCATTTGAGTTTTTCGATCCTGATAATTTTAAGGTAGTTTTAGAAATTAATACCTACGGAAATGAGTTTTTAGCACACTTGCCCCATGTGTTTGACGGTAATAATAACTATGGTAGTAATATATTCTTTCGATATAAACATAAATCTGATGCAGTAGAAGAAAAAGTCGGACTAAAATTAGGTGACAATAAAAATCTTCTAGTTAAAGATTATCAAGATAATATGAACAAGAAAAATATTATCATCAACAACGAAGATAATATACGAGAGATAACTACTTTTGTTAAACACACGACTGCTTTTGGAAACACACGTTATGCGGCTGATATTGGAAATGATGATATTGTTATGACCGTTGTAAACTCTTCATCTGTTTTTCAAAAACATCCCTATAGAGAAATTGTCGAGGATGCCGCACCTACCATCGCGGGAACTGAGCTCTATAAACATTTTCAATCTATTTTAGGTAATCAAGTTGATGAAAACTCAATCAACTACTCTTCAATTATTAAAGAGCAGAGGCATAGAAAGGATAGACTAAAAAAGATTCTAGGTTACGAAAAAAGTCCTTGGGCTAGAGATTAAACTACTTCAATAGTAACGGATAAACCATTAAGTTTTAGAGCTTCGTAAGGCTTTTCAACTTCTGATTTTGTGCCTCTCTTTACATCACAAATACCTCTGAAATGAACAATGTGTGCGCACTGATTGGCTTGATCGAAATCATGATCACAAAACTCAATTAGGCAATTGATTACATGTTGAAAGCTATTATGATCGTCGTTGTGTAGATAAAGAACATACCCAGAAGAATAAATCTGGTCTAATTTTTCTTCGGTTTTATCTTTGGTGATTGTTTTGGACATAGTAGTTATTTTTTTGTGTAAAGATAAGGAATTTTTTTTATATATAAAATCATGACAGATCAAAATATTTCATCAAAAGATACAACTTGGAAGATACATGTTATCTACCTGTTTGTTGTAGTATGTCTAGGTGGTTGGATAGTCTATACACACCTAAAACCAAAAGAAACAAATCCCGAAAACGTTAAACTTCTCGAAGAGATTGCAAAAATAGGAGCTGTAAGAGATTCTCTTCTCGAGGAAAGGACCGGTCTAAGGACTAGAATTTCAGATATAGAATCAGAAATTGAGAAAAAAGAACTTGAAATCAAATTAGTTAAGCAGAAAGTTGCTAATCTAGAGAGCAAAGTAACTACCGCTAATAATGAACTAAAAAAGTCGGATCAAAGAGTATCTGAAGTAAAATCACAAATAGAAAATTTAGAAAAAAATATACCTCTCAAAGAAGGAGACGATCTTCTTAACTCATTAAAAAATAAATACAAATGAAAAAAATATTATTATCCGCACTTGTAAGTTTTTTATTCTTTTCTACTTCAGTAGCGCAGACCACAGAAGAAACTTTCCCACAACTCTACAAACAAGGTGGAAGTGTTGTTGGTATTGTCTTTTCTGTTAAACAAGCTCAACAGATAGATAGAGATAGAGAACTATTAGAACTACTAAAAACACTAACCTCAGAGCTAGAAACCAACAAAGTAGCTAGTCTAGAAGTTATAAATGTTCAAAAACAAACTATTGAAGCAAAAGATGATCAAATAAAACTTCTCGAAGGTGAAATACTTGATTATAAGATTAATATCAAAACAAGAGATTCTTTAGAAATCAATCTGGAGAGTGATGTAAAACTTTGTGATGAACAATCAAAGAAAAAAGATCAGATTATCTCAAATAAAAATGATGAGATAAAAAAATTAAAAGGTCATCGTTTACTGCTCGGATCTACAACTTTGTTATTCCTAGTAGTATCGATAATTTTCTAAAAAAGTGATTTTTTAAAAATAATATATAAACAAAAAAAAACGAACAATTTATGAAAAGTTATGTAGCTAGATTTAATTCTTATCAAAAACAAAAAAGAAGAGAAGATATCATCAATGAGTCAGTTCTTCAAGTAAATGATATTTATAAGGTAAGAACTATGGTTGATATTCCACAAAGTCTCATCAACGCATATGTTAAAAAAGTTAAGGATGTCACTGGTAATAATCTTAGACAGTTTTTCGGTGATGTAGATATCGCTGAAGAAATAATCAAGCATATAAATCTTAATTATTTGGATGCTGATAAAATTCCAGCGAATGCTTTAATGGGTGGTCCATCACAGACACAGCGTCAGGCTCAGGGACAAGGTCAAGGACAAGCTCAACCACAAGGACAAGCTCAACCACAAGATCAGGATCAACCACAGGGACAGGCTCAAGGTCAAGAACAGGCTCAAGGTCAAGGACAGGATCAAGGTCAAGGACAGGATCAAGGTCAAGGACAGGCTCAAGGTCAAGGACAGGCTCAAGGCCAAGTTCAAACACAAGTTCAAGGACAAGGTGAGCCTGAAGATGAAGATTTTGAAGATTTAGAAGATGAAGAACCAACTGGTGAAGAAAAAAGAGAAAGAGAAGAAGATACCGAGGAACTTCCATAAAGAAAAAAAAAATAGAAAAATCACCTCACTTTTTTTAAGTGGGGTTTTTTTCTGCCCTAAATATTTCAATATATAGAAATATGATGATAAAAACCTTTGAGAAGTTTAGACACCAAGACATACTCATAATTGTAGATGTTCAAAAAAGTTTTCGTAAATTTTTTACAGAGATGTATATAAACGAGTTGAAGAAATATTGCAAAGAATTCGATAAGGTCTATTACATTTTTGATAATCATGTTGATGGAAAGAATGTAGATCAAGATTATCTCTACGATCGAAATGCTCAAGTCGAAGGTCATCCTGATCTGTATGAATTTCCAAATATGGAGGATATGATTGAAAAAAGATACAACTATGATGTTGATGTCGAATTTTTTAAGGAAATTTTAACACATAAAACCTATCAACAAATTAAAAAATTAGAATCAAGAAAAAAATTAAGACGAGGTGATTATTTTAGAACAAAAGAAAACACAATTTTAGTCTATATCGGAAATAATCATAAGTGGTTTCATTGCCCAAAGAAACTCTACGAAGTTTTGATAGAAAACACACAGAACACGATTACCATAGTGGGTGGAAGTGATAAAGAATGTCTAGAAGATGTTTTTATTACCGCCTCTGCGCTAGGTGTCGAGATGAAAAGAAATTGGAAGTATATCTACTCGGGATCTCACTGTCCTTTATAAATAAATCTTATAGATGAGAAATATACTTGATTTTTATATACTTTTTCCGGGTCATCCACGATACGAGAATGCTAATTTAATAGAGGATGATCTTATAAGAATTATTATTCAAAAATACGAGATGATCATTTTTACAATTAAGGGTGATGTACTCGGAGATCCTGATTTCGGAGCTTCTCTAGAGCAACTACTTCATCAAACATTAGTGTCGGGAGAAGCAGTTGAAGAAGATATAAGATCACAAATACAAACCTACATTCCTGAAATTGCAGATAAAAACTATTCGCTCAGAGTTCGATTTTTAGAAGATCCCGAAGATTTTAGAGAGATGATGTTTATTTATTTTCAAATAGCCGATTTTGAAGTATATTCAATCTTTGGAGAAAGATCTATGCAAAGCTAACTTCACGCATACGACCTATATAGGCAACCGCTACGACAAGTGGATCTGATGATGTTGGTAGAAGTCTCTGAGATTCACTTAATATCCAGTTGTATTTAAATAATTTTTCTGAATCTAGTTTTTTGTTGTCCAAATGCCAAAGGATAAAACCTTGGCCCCAAAGATCTAAAAACTCCACAACTCTATCAGCTCCAAATTTATCTGAAATGAAAAAGTAAATCTTCTCATAATCCATAGACCTATCATAAATAAGATTGTAACATTCTAGAAGAACTTCATTTGATAGATTTTGCGAACTCCAAGTTGGTTGGCCTGATTTTTTAAAGTATTCCAACTCTACAAGTATTGAACGAAAATCGGGAAACTTTCTTTTAATAAGCGAAATTAAATCATCTTTGGTCATCGTTAAACCTTCAGAAGGTAAGATGTGATCTGATATCTTCTTGAACATATCAATTTTAAGAGCTCTTTCTTCTTGAATATTTTGACACTCTAAATCAATTTGAATAAAACGACTACGAATACCTTCAGATATTTTACTCAAATGGTTAGTTGATAGTATAAAACGAACATTTTTTGTTGAATAGTCTTCGATGTAGGCCTTGAGCGCGTCTTGATATTGGATAGAAGTTCTATCGAACTCATCTAGAAAAACATATTTAATAGTATTTGCTGAGAAATCTTCCGCCTCGAAGTCAAGGAATACTTTTGAACAAAACTCATCAATTTTTCCTCGAAGAATATCGATAGAGGTATAGAAAGAAGAGTTTATCTCGATATGTGGTGAAGATTTTGAGTATTTACCAATAAGTATTCTAGCTAGAGATGTTTTACCTATGCCGTAGTGACCATGAAGAATGATATTTTGAGTAAGACCTTGACTAAAATAATCTCTTACTCTTTTTGGAAGTATAAGATCATCAAGAGTTTTAGGTCTCCATTTATCAGAAATAAGAAGTAGTTTATCCATACTGGGCCAGTTATATGTAAAGATTTTTTGATTGTTTTCAAGAAAGATAGAAAAACAAATATATAGAATAATATGATAGGAAACAAATTTAATTTCGATGATGTGTATTTCAGAGATTTAACCGTTTGTCTTTTAGATTTACTTGAAGGTAAACTTAAATGGATAAATCGGTTTTCTGATGAGGATAGACAAGTTGAGGTACCTATGTATTATTCTCTTACCGGTGATGAAAGATACCTACTTGATTCATTTTCCGATGATGTAGTATCTAACAATCGTCTTGTTGAGATAAACACCGATATTATACCTAGAGGTCATATCACATTAAAATCTTGGCAAATAAAATCTGATGAATTTGCAAATCCGAATGTTTGGCTTAAAACTATCGTTGAAAACGAAAGTGAAATCAAAACGATGCTATCAAAAGTAAGAGCTATACCTATTCAAGCAACGTATGATCTTTCAATCAAGGTTAAAAATGAAATTGATGTATTCAAATGCTCACAAGCTATTATGAATACTCTTTGGCTCTATCGGTATATGTATTTCGAGTATAACTATATGAACATCGATGCTGTAGTTATGGTTCCAGATACAGAACAAGTAACCATTTCAAGAGAGAAGAACTTAACTTCAGATAATACAATAAAAATTGATATTACTCTAGATGTTCATTCTTACTATCCAGCATTCATGGAAAATTTAGAAGATTATAACTCAGCTGTTCTATCAAAATGGAGAGGAAATCTATATACCACAGTAAGTAAAACAAACAACTACCTGAAGATCAGGTTGTTGTTTGATACACTTAAAAATTCAAATCAAACAACAACCTGATACAAAAAATATAATTTAAAAAAGATAAAAAAACACACTTTTTAAATAATATATATAGTTTAAAAAAAAACAACATTTTTTAATATGAAGAACTTGAAATTAGAATTATTTAACTTTGTAAGAAGTTTAAATTTAGATCAAGAAGAAATATCTACTATTGTAAATTCCCATATGGGTGCCCTTGGTAGAGTATCTGAAAAACAGGTAATTTCTTCCTTGAATGAATCATTGAAAATTCACACCTATGACAAATCAGTTAGGAATTTACTTGAATCTCTCAATGATGACGTAGCTAATCATAGCCTTATTTATGAACTGAAACACCTCTATAATGTTCTTAATTCTAAGAATCAAGGTGAGCTTTACAGACAACCCATCAATGTTGTTCTTGAAGTTATCAACATGGAAGCAGATCAGGATAGATTGGGTAAAATCGTTAACGAACTCGCTATTTATGATTGGGTTCCAGAAATTAAATTATTTGTTCATAATCTCACCAAATCACCAGAACAAAGATCAAATCTTCTATCTGGTGGTAGTTCAGAAAGTATTTATACTATCGTAGAACAAGTAGAAGGTGGTTATTGTGCTTATATCAATGGTAGTTGGTTTCTACTCACCGAGGGTGGCGTCGAAAAAACACTTCTTGAAAATTGGATTAAAAACGACGAAGATCTTAGAGTTTTAAGAAATATTGAAACCGGTCTTAGATATTCAATGATTCACGAAGATAGAATTAACTTCAGAATTTCTGAAAATTTAACTATTGGTCTTTCGGTAGCTAATGAAGGTCTTATCTATATCAATGATGATAAAATGAACAAAGAAACCACTCTTGAGACCTTATTCCAATCACCTATTATTCCTATTGCTAACAAAAACTTTTATCCTATTCTATTAGAAACTCAAAAGAATATTGATAAGTTTGTTGAACTTGATGTAGTAAAAAGAGTTACTAATTTAGTTAACCCATATTTAGAATGCTTCGTATTCAACTACAAAGCAGGCAACTATGTATATCGTTGCGATCAAAGATACGGCAATTCATTCTATAAATACGACACGGCACTTGAACTTGTAAATGAAATCAAAAATGAATTAAATAGTGATCTTACCTATTTCTTTGAAAATAAACTAGATAAAGAAATCGTAAAAAACAGAAGATTAGAAGATAAAGAAAGAGAAATAACCCTAAAACTTGAAGATGTAAATATAAATCTATCAAAAATTAATAATTCACTTAGAGTTACCGGAGAATCCAAAGTTCTTTTAGAGGCTCGTAAAAATCTTTCTAAAAGAAAAGAACATTTAGAAGAAGAGCTGATGGCAGTTAAAGAAGTAAAGAGTTCAAATAAGTATAGAATGTAAAAATAAAGTTCGGAAAGATGTAAAAACCTCTATATAACATAGAGGTTTTTACTTTTTTAAAGAAAAAATAAAAACTTTTAACAAATTATACAATAAAAAAAATTAAAACCTGTGTATCTTCATAATAAAGATCTTTACATGGAGATAATCGTCTCCAAAGCAACCGGAAAACTTACCAATAAATCAAAACTTATGCTAGAGATTTTAGCAAAAAGAACGATTAAAAAAATGAGATATAGAAGTAACGACGATAAACTTGATTGTTATCAATCTGGTATACTTGATATGTTCTCTAATTGGTATAATTTTAACGAGGAAAAATCAGATAATGCCTTCGCCTACTTCACTGAAATATTTAAAAGAGGTATAGCTCGTGGATATAACGACTTATACAAGAAAAAAGGTGATAATGATCATCAAATCAGACTTATTTCCATAGAATCATCCAATGATGGACAAGGCCTTCATTCTATCTAAGAAAAAAAACAATACTATGAATAAAGTATCACTTCGTAAAAAAATACAACTTTATCTTACTTATAGAAAAACTTTAGAAAAAAATAGAGAGAATCTATTTCAGAATTTTACTAGTCGTATTGATAAAGTCTATAGAATTTATACGGTAATTAATCTTCCAAAAGAAGAACTGGACGAGCCCTATAATTTCAGAAAAAGAGATTTAGATATTTTTGCAGAAAAATACATTCGTGATTATTCACAAAATATAGCTAAGTATCTTAATAGTTTAGGTTTGAATGAGCTTTATGATATTTATGAAGTAAAAAAAGTAGATAAATTTTCTTATCTTATTGTTATTGGATATAAATTATTTAATACCGATAAACTCGCAAGAACTTTTTGGCTGAAAGTATTGCCCTGGACATCGGGAATTGTAACATTAGGTCTAGTTATTTTAAAACTTCTTTTGTAGGCTAGATATAAGTTACAAACAATTAAAAAATGTCAAAATATTATAATCTTTCACAAGACTCCATTAACCTATTCAACCAGATTTTTGATACGAAAGCTTTTCCACTAGGAATTAACTTTGCATTTATCGGTCATGAAGAGCAAAAAGAACTTATTAAAATCACAAAAGTTCCTGATCAGTATAACTTTCTACTTCAAAATGAACTTCTTGTTTGTATGAACGAAGAACTTCTTACAAAATTTGACCAGGAGAGTATTACTATTCTTATTGAACAGGAACTCGATAAAATCAGTATTAATTTAGATACTGGTAAAATCAAGTTTGTAAAACCTAATCTTTCTACTTTTACTTCACTTATATCGAAATACGGTCTAGAAAAAGTAGGCAGAGCAAATCAAATTGAAGATTTATACAACGAACAACAACTCGACACTGAACAAGGATTCGTAGAACAAAAAAAACCACATTATGGAAAACGAAAATAAAAAACTCATTGAAACCGCTACGGTAAAACCAAAACTTACAATATTCGAAAATGAAACCGAATATAGACTTCTTGATCTAGAGGATGAAGTTCATATGGACAGACTTATAGGTCAAATAGAAGACTATATGAAAAACAACAACGGATATGGTGAAAGTGATAACACAAAAGATGTACTTTACGCCGATGCGCAAGGGCTGTGGAATGAATATGCTAAAATCTTAAGAGATGTAAGATTTACTTTTTATATCAACAGAAAGCAGTATCAATACCTCACCGAACTTCTTCGTGATAAACTCGAATACGATGTAAACACAGTTTTTATCGCTATAGAACTTACCGATATGCTTGGAACTTGGGTATCTGAAGGCTCAAACAAAGATGATACTTCAGTAAAAGGTTATAGAGCTAACGCTACTGAGATGACCTATATGTATCACCTTATATCAAAACATAAAGTTAAAGGTCTTGGATATTCTACGTATATTTTCGCAGATATCTTAAGAAGAATTGGTGAAATCTCAAAGATTATTAATTATTATGATAATCACGCTAAACAACTCTCAAGTGATATCCAAAAATGGGTTGCGTCTTGGGAAGATCCAGAAACCGGTGATGAGGTGGCACCAACCGAAGCTCAAGAAGCTTAAAAAACTATTCGTTTTACTAAACTGAAAACACACCTACTGGTGTGTTTTTTTTATAGGCAGTAATTTACTGACATAATCGATCCATTCGTATTGATCTGGAATGGTTTCAGGGGACCTTGACCCTGAGCACTCAGTGCGATCCATTTTGTCCCGCCATTTGTGGGTTGAGTTAAACCGATGTTGTCATAAATAATATCACCATTTATGAGTGAATTAATTGATTTGGTACTATAGTAGGCTCTTGTGGGTTGGTATGTGAGGCAAGCACCCGCATAGTTGATAGCATCAGGTGTAGACCTTCCCATGAACATGAACAGAGTTTGAGTTGAGGTTGGTGTTTTTGTTGGAGTAACTGTTGGTGTTTTTGTGGGTGTCCGAGTTGGTGTTTTCGATGGTGTGGGTGATGGAATACATACATTACCACAGATACCAACATTCGGAGAAACAATACCCGAACCACCAGAAATCCAAGTTATTTCTCCGGAAGCTATACATTCTGTTTCGATAACAGAATCCGATAGAACTGCAAAACTTGTTATTATATCACCGTTACAATTCAAATAGGAATAGTATCCTGTAGCCACTCCTGTTTGATCAATAGTGTAAGTTACACATAATTTGCATGATAAACTAGGTGTGACTGTAGGTGTTATTGTTGGTGTAGATGTACCAGTTGGTGTGACTGTAGGTGTTATTGTTGGTGTAGATGTACCAGTTGGTGTGACTGTAGGTGTTATTGTTGGTGTAGATGTACCAGTTGGTGTTATAGTATTTGTTGGTGTTTGTGTTGGTGTTTGAGTTGAAGAAGCATTCGGTGTTCCTGTCAATGTTGGTGTTAGAGTATTTGTTGGTGTTTGTGTTGGTGTCCGGGTATTAGATGGGGTGAGTGTTATTGTCTGTGTGTTGGTAGGAGTTAGTGTTTGAGTATTTGTAGGTGTTTGAGTATTTGTGGATGTTGGTGTGGGTGTAATAGTTGGTGTAATTGTGGGTGAAGCTCCAGGTGTACCTGTAACTGTTGGTGTTGATGTATTTGTAGAAGTTAGAGTAGGGGTTGGTGTAACAGTTGGTGTCGAATCCGGTGAAGCACCCGGTGTTTTTGTAGGTGTTGTAGAAGGTGTTACAGTTGGTGTTTGTGTGACAGTCGATGTTGGTGTTGGTGTTAGAATATAATCAGATACTAAAACCGTGTAATCACATCCATCACAGTTGAAAATATAAGTTCCGTTCAGCTCATCTGTACCTCTCCCATATAAAACCGGATTAAAAGTCCACGGAAAACTAAAAGTAGAGGTAATATTAAGAACTCCACCTCCACTTGGAAAAATAAGTTGTAAAGTGCAGTTGGTAAGCGGACTAGCCTCAAATGTTACTGTAGCCATATATAGACTATATATCTAAAAGTGAGTTATCAATCTCTAAATATTCAAGAAAGTTTAATCAGTTTTATCTTGAGATCACCAGAACCTTTGATTACTCGGTGATAAACTCCTTGTGGTATGAAAATTTGACCGGATATTTTTCGTGGAAGTTCGTTATCTATCTGTATCATCCAATCTGTGGGCTCTAATGATTCTATTATTCTGTCTTCCAGATCTCGGTGCCAAACATAATCTCCAGAATCAGTATGTTGATCGAAAATACGTATGAATGTATTGTTTTCTATTAATTTTTCATCAAAAGGTAGTTTCATAATATTTTTTTATAATTTAAAATGAA